>Ga0334882_1000069_pt1 | contig 174930 bp, 163 predicted proteins | sample GraSluR1_MG_5_FD_207226 | JGI IMG/M metagenome (GOLD analysis project Ga0334882, IMG submission 207226) | Sludge microbial communities from methane-producing bioreactor in Wageningen University, Netherlands - Granular Sludge_15_04-R1 | ecosystem: Engineered > Bioreactor > Anaerobic >...
TTGCTAATATTTTACTATAAACGCTTGTAATCAATTGCTCCTCAAGTCAAAAATTAAAAGTGCCTTCACATAACCAAGGGATTTTTAATTTTTGACTTGAGGGTGACTATATCGCTTTAGATAACACCTCTCCCATTGATGAACTACAATGTGGACCCATGTATTATCACCAGGGAGAGGGGGGATCGAATCAAAAAAAAATTCAAAAAAATCTGCAATAAAAACGTATATACTTACAGGTACCTGTAAATAAGGGAACCTCTTTTATTATATATTTCCTGGAGAGTATTATGCCGCTTACACCGGATCAGATAATTAAAAATCTTTTAAGGGATTACCCTACAGAGGCGCTGGAATTTTGACCCCACCCCGCGCTACCGGCGCGCATTTACCTTTTTAATCCCTCCGGCCTCCGGCCACCTCCCTTAACAAGGGAGGGCTCCGTAACATAAATTGCAGGTTTCACATAAAACTTATATTTCATGATTCTTTTCATCCAGTAATTACAGAAAATATCTGCTGAAATTACCCCCCTTTCTCAAGGGGGGCGGTCACTGCCTGCACTGCTTGTGCTGCTTGTGCTGCTTGTGCTGAGCCTGCCGAAGTAAGCCTGCCGAAGTAAGCCTGCCGAAGTAAGCTTTGCCGAAGTGTGGTGAGCATAGCGAACCGGGGGGATTGAACAGATTCATGAATCAATAAATTCCCTGCCTGCAGAAAATATTTGCTGCTATTCCCCCTTCTCCGCCGGGGGGAAGGGGGTTAGGGGGATGGGGTCTAAACAGATTCATGATACTGTAAATTCCCTCCTCCGGAAGATTTACCCGCAAGCGGCAGAGGGGACAATATACAGATTCACATAATCAGAACAAAGGGCTGCAACCCCTTGTTTTGGCCGCTTCCCGGGCCGGGAACGGAAAAGCCTCACTTCTTCAAATAATTTTATTGACTTTTAACATTACATATAGTATTATAATTATACAAATTTTTTTTGAAAAAAATTTGATGGTACTATCGGTATTTGAGTATTTTTATGCCAGATGGTAATATTTTTCTTATTTTCTGGCATAAATTGTGCACGCTGATTATATTTTTTATAAAAGTGTGCCCGAAAATGTAGTGCTGTATATAAGAGAAACTCCGGCGGGTTAAATTGCCGGTTTAAAAATTTTCAAAACATTTTCTTTATATTCTTGACATTCCCTCTGCGGGGATTATAATTCGGCAATAAATGTTTTATTTTAAATAAAACTTTTATAAAAATTTTTTTAAAAAAAGGAGAGCATAAATGAAAAGACTTCTATTAATTTTAGTGCTTCTCATGACTGCGGGTTCACTTTTCGCAGCTGAGCTCAAAATCACCGGTGATGCAACTGTTCGCGGTTCATCATGGAGTGAAGATGGAGATTCAACAGATTACCAGGCAAGCTGGTTTGACCTTGACTTCGACCTCAATGCAGCACTGCTTGTTAATGAAAAAGCAACAGTAAACATGAGACTTACCTATGACAAAAATTATGATGAAACAGTTCCTGAAGGCTCAGGAAGCGCTGATGATGTTGGTCTTGCTATTGAAAGAGCATTCATCAACTACAAGTTTGCTCCATTTCTCCAGCTGAACACCGGTCTTATGGGCGGCGGACAGTGGGCATCTGAATTTGGAAACACAGAAACCAATCAAATGAGGGTTCAGTTTATTGGAGCGCTTTCAGCTGACATGATTTTTATTGCTACTTATGAAAAGCAGCAGGAAGAAGGCTATTTTGGTGGAAAAGATTCTGAAGACAATGACTTCACAGTTTATTATCTTTCATCAATTATGAAGTTTAACCAGATTAAAGTTCTTCCACTTGTTTATTATGGGACAAAAGGAATAAACCATGATGGTACTGCATATGATGCTATGTATGAAGGTGTTTATGCTGCAACATTTGAAACAATTGGAGATGCAGGAATAGCTGCTGGAACAGCTGCAGCAGTAGCCGGAAATATTGCAGACAAATATGATGTAACACTTATTGGATTCCAGCTTGGTCTTGAAGGCGATTTCGGCATGTTTGGATTTGTATTTGATTCCAAATATGAAAAATATGATGCTGATGGTTTTGATAAAGACTGGATTGCTGCTGATACAATGATTGTTTTGGGTGGTGGCGATTCAATAGGTGCTCCATTAATTGCTGACAAAACCGTTTATGGTTTCATGATTGATGTCTATGCAAAAGTTGATGCCCTTAAAGCTGGTTTAGTATTTGCTTATGGATCATCTGATGATGAAGATGGATCATTTAACTTCGGTGACGATTTTGATATGTTCTATGTAATGGACGATTATGTAAGCAACTCAGCTACAGGCCTTGAAGGCTTCTCTGCTTTCAAACTTTATGCAGACTACACAATGGATAAACTCACTGTAATGGCCGCTCTTGGTTATGGCTACTCAAATGGCGATGGCGAAAACGGTGTTTACGAAGATGCAACTTTCATGGAAGCAGATCTTGGTGCAAGCTATGCATTTGACGCAAATACAACTTACACAGTTGGTTTCGGTTATGCACAAACAACTGACTGGGATGCAAAAGGTGTAGACGATGACTATTGGAGACTTTTCCACAAGGTTTCTGTTAAGTTCTAAAACTAAAACTTTAGTAAGTTTTAACTATAAAAAGGGGCGCCCGCAAGGGGGCCCTTTTTTATTTGACCCCACCCCGCCCGCCGGGCCGCCCCTCCCCCCAGGGAGAGGGGCTCTGTGTTATGGGAATTCAGGTTTCGCATAATAATTAAAGATTCATTGACTTGTTCAAGACCCCATCCCCCTAACCCCCTTCCCCCCGGTGGGAAGGGGGAATAGTGACCAGTATTTTTCTGCAGGTATATAGTTCCTGGTTATATTAATCTTAAAGTATTATGTGAAACCTGAACTTTTATGTTACGAAGCCCTCGACCTGCGGGGAGGGGCGGCGCGATAGCGATGCTGCCTGTGCTGCTTGTGCTGAGCCTGCCGAAGTAAGCCTGCCGAAGTAAGCCTGCCGAAGTAAGCCTGCCGAACTGGCGGGGTGGGGTCAGAGCAGTTTCATGAACTATTTAGTCTCATGTGGAACCTGCAATTCATGCCTCGGAGCCCTCCCCCACTGGAGCTGACTTCAACCCACTTCTTAAACAGTTCCCGGCTGATCCACTGTGCCCTCACCCCGTCCCCTCTCCCATGAATGAACTTCAATGTAAATCCATGTATTAATACCGGGGAGAGGGGCTCTGTTTTATGGAATTCAGGTTTCGCATATAAAACATTAAGATTCATTGACTGTTCAGACCTCTCCCTCCTAACCTCCCTCTCCCCAACTGAGAGGGAGGAATTGTGACATGTATTTTCAGCAGGTATTGAATGTGTAGTTATAATAATCTTAAAGTTTTATGTGTGAACCTGAAATTTATGCTTCAGAGCCCTCGACCTGCGGGGAGGGGCGGCGCGATAGCGATGCTGCTTGTGCTGCTTGTGCTGAGCCTGCCGAAGTAAGCCTGCCGAAGTAAGCCTGCCGAACTGCGCGGGGTGGGGTCAGAGCAGTTATATGAATCCTTAAAGTTTTATATGTGAACCGTAACTTTTCTCTTGTGAACAAGGGGTTGCAACCCCTTGTTCTGATATTTTACTTAAAAAATCTCTTTTATAAAACTTGACATTAAGTTACTCTGAAAGTAAAATATAAGTATGAAACTACCGGAAAAATATAAAAGTAAAATAATTGAAGCTCTGAAACCGCTTAATCCTTACAAAGTTATACTTTTCGGAAGCTATGCAACAGGTAACCCTGCTCCGGATAGCGACATCGATTTATATGTAGTTACTGATGATGACTTTGTCCCCAAAAACTGGAATGAAAAAAATGAAATCTATCTTAAAGTTTCCAGGCAGGTAAGAATGCTAAGAAATGAAGTTCCCATTGATTTAATAGTCCATACCAGAGAGATGAACCGGAAATTTATAGAAATGGACAGTCAGTTTTCCAGAGATATAATTGAAAATGGTATTACCCTTTTATGAATAAAAAAATGGCTGCTGAATGGCTTAAATCGGCTAATGATGATCTTGCATTAATAAAGGAAATTATTGATAAGGATAATTTCACAAACATAGCGGCATTTCATTCACAGCAGGCTGTTGAAAAAACACTTAAAGCACTCCTTGAATATCACAATAGCAGTATCCCCCGAAAACATGATCTACTATTTTTAAAAGAAAGTGTTAGAGACTTCATTGAAATTACAAATGATGACATTCTTGATACTCTGAACAAACTGTATATTGATTCAAGATACCCGGGTGATTTGGGACTTATGCCTGAGGGGAAACCTCGCATCGAAGATATCGAAAAGTTTTATAATTATGCCGCTGAATTATACCAGCAGATACAAAAAATGATTATATAATCTGACATTGATTCAATAGATAACCATCTTCATATAGCTTCTGCCATTAAAGGAGGAGCTGATTTTTTTATTACTGTTGATAAAGGGATTCTAAAGAAGAAAAACTTTATTAAAGAGATTGTAATTTTAAGTCCCATTGATTTTATCAGTTTAATTGAGGAGAATAACGATGAGATCTGATACGATTATAAAACTTGAAGGCTTTAATGCGCTAAAAGAAAAAACCTGGTGTTATTGAAATGGAAAGATTTATAGTTTTAATAAACCGTGAAAAGTTCGATTATACCCGTTGGCGTAAAAATTTATTTGAAGATATGACAGTAGAAAAATTAGCTGATGCAGCTGACGAGTATTCCAGAAAAATGGATATTTAACTTTTGGATTACCTGCTGTCTCTATGACAGCGCACCGGTATATCTTCTGGAATAATGTAATTCATTGTTACATGAATCTGTTAGACCCCATCCCCCTGGCCCCCTTCCCCCCGGTGGGAAGGGGGAATTGTGACCAGTATCTTCCGAAGGTATTGAATTATTAGTTTCATAAATCTGAAGTTCCATGCGAAACCTGAATTTCATGTTGCGAAGCCCTCTCACTGGGGAGAGGGCGCGGCGGAGCCGGGGTGAGGTCTTAACAGGGATTTGGCGTGGGGTCTAAACAGTTTCATTTGCAGGATTTTAAATGAAACTTGACTTAATTAGGCCATGGAATTATTATATAATAGAACAGGTAATCCGGGGAGGTAAAGAATGTACGCTATAGAGTTTAAAACTGTTGTTAAAGATAAATACATTGAGCTTGAGAATATTGATAATCTCATCAATAAGCAGGTAAGAGTTATTGTTCTGGTTGAAGAGGAAGTTCAGAACATTAAAAAAAATCAGAGTAATGAAATTCTGCTTAAAAAACTTTTCCAGGATGCAGAGACTATAATAATAGACCCGGATATTGATATTAACAAAATATCCAACGAGGTCAACCTTTGATTTATTTTGATACAAATGTTTTAATTTATGCCTCTGTTAATCAGAATGCTGATAAGATGAAAAAATCCCAAATGTTATTTGAAGAGTCGATAAAGAATAATCAGCTAATGATTTCTCCACTGGTAATTCAGGAATATGTATATACTCTCAATAGACTTAAACTGGATAGTGAATCTATCTATAAAAAAGCCCTTTTTTTCATTGAATATTGTAAATGCTATATTGATAGTTCTATTGTAACCGAAGCCAGCCTGCTTGCCTGCAAGGTGGATTTTTTCAGCAATATCAATGATATTGTTCATCTTAAAACTGCGGAAAATTACTGCACCAGGCTTATTACATTTGATTCCGATTTTAATAAACTTATACCACATTCTAAAATAGAAATTGAAATAATCACATAGCATGAATCTTAAAATATTATGGTGAAACCTGAATTTTATTTTACAAAGCCCTCTCCGCCGGGGGGAGGGCGCGCCGGTAGGCGGGGTGGGGTCAGAGCAGTTTTATTAATCCTTAAAGTTTTATGTGAAACCTCAATTTTTATTACTTCAGAGCCCTCCCCCACTGTGGCTTACTACTACCCGCTTCTCAAACAGTTCCCGGCTGATCCGCTGTGCACTCACCCCGTCCCCTCTCCCATGAATAAACTTCAATGCAAATCCATGTATTAATACCGGGGAGAGGGGCTCTGTGTTATGGAAATTCAGGTTTCGCATATAAAACATTAAGATTCATTGACTTGTTCAAGACCCCATCCCCCTAACCCCCTTCCCCCCGGTGGGAAGGGGGAAGTTTCAGCCAGCATTTTTCTGCAGATATATAGTTCCTGATTATATTATTCTTAAAGTCTTATGGGAAACACGAAATTTAATGTTACTAAGCCCTCTCACTGGGGAGAGAACGCGGCGGAGCCGGGGTGAGGTCTCAGGAAATCAATCCACTCTGTTCTTATGTTGTCACCAAATTGAATTGCAATTTGTGAAATTCTTAATGATAAAATTAGTTTGACATTACCTGTAATGATCATTTATTTATAAATCATCATTAACATTTTTTTTATAAAAACAGAGGTAATCAGATATGGGTAAAATAGATAAGGATGCATATAAATTATCACAAGATATGCTTAATGGAGCATCAGATTATGTTAAAAGAAAAATGTTCAGGAAAAATTCTCCAATTGTAGTAGTTGAAAATGATAAATTATATCTCCTTGACAAGGATAAGAACAAGAAAGAGATTAAAGCAGTTAAGAAAAAAGTGAGATAATGAAATCCCGTTTTCGAATATTCGCCGGGCCAAATGGATCCGGTAAAAGTACCCTTTTTGATTATTTGCGTAAAACAAAAAATATACACACCGAAATATATGTCAGTGCTGACCGTATAGAATCAGAACTTCTTGAAAAAAGTACCTTTACTTTTAATGCTTACAGGATCAGCACTTCTGAAGAAGAGTTTTTCGAATATGTCAAAAGTCATGGATTATGGAAAAATTCTGAACAATCCGACCCTGGGAACTGGTTCTCTTTAAAAGGCGGAATTTTGAAAGTGAATAAGAAATATATTAATTCTTATTCTGCATCATTTATAGCTGGATATCTGATTGATAAACTGATTATAACCGGGCAATCTTTTTGTTTTGAAACTGTGATGAGTCATGAATCTAAACTTGATCTGATTAAAAAGGCAAAACAGCACGGGTATAAAACGTATCTATACTATGTTTTCACCAGAATTGTTGATCTTAATATTGAGAGGATTAAACTACGAGTGAAAACAGGCGGGCATGATGTACCGGAAGAGAAAGTGAAAGAAAGGTACAAGCGCAGTATGGGGTTACTTCTGGGTGCAATTACTTTATTTGATGCTGCTTTTGTAATTGATAATACATATAATGATTTTACTATTTCTGGTGGTAAGAAAGATGAGAATATTTTTTGGACAGATTCTGAGCTGCCTTCTTTTTTTAGTGAATTTTCAAAAGGTTGAATGACTTAAATCGTTTTAACCGGATATTTAACAATCTCTGAATCATTGGTAATAAATACAATATCATTGTTGATTTCCTGACAAATCAAAAGTCGATCAAAAGGATCGCCCCCGGGTTTTTAAAATATCATCGCTTAATTGTGCATTGAAATCATCTGATATTTCAAATTCACCTCTGCATAAAGCATATGGTCTATGTTTTTTTATCTTTTTAGCAGCTCTGTCTTTAGAAAGAAGATATTCTATATAGTTTTCAGCTTCCTTTTGCATTTCAAGCGGCAATGTCTTAATAATGTTCTTTTTATTTTTAATCTGCATATTAACCTCTATCTAAAGAGAATTTATATTTTTAATGCTACTATAAAACTAGTGACTTCACAGTTTAAATCAAACAAAAATTTTCTTTCAGTAGCATATATCTTCTGCACTAACTTATTGATGAGTGTCGCCACAGGTGGAGAGGGGGCAAAACGACTGGCCTCCAGCGGGGCAAGGTCTCACGGGTTCAATCTTTCACATATCCCATAATAAGCTCCACAACCTTATCTTTATTATACAAAACATCATCATTACTGATATGAAGAATTTTCAGTCCGCGAAGGGCTATTGCTTCATCTTTTAATTTATCATATATTCTCTGTTCCTCAGTTTCATGCACAGAACCGTCTATTTCAACACATAACCCCATGCTGTCGCAGTAAAAATCGACAATGAAACCGTCAATTATCTGCTGTCTCCTGAACTTAAGCCCATGCATTTTTTTATTACGCACCATAAGCCAGAATTCTTTTTCAGCAGCAGTCTGTTCCGCACGCAGATACCTGGATTGCTCAACTTTTACAGGAGAGACTCTCTGGTTCCGGGCGATTGAATTATCACAATTTGTTTTACATTTATTATCCTGCATAATCTGTTTATATAAATTGAAAAAATAGAATGCAAGAAATTTTTTGACCTCACGACGCGCTGCTCAGCTATCACTATGACAGCGTGCCAGGATATCTACTGGAGTAATGTAATTCATTGTTATATGAATCTACTGTGCCCTCACCCCGTCCCCTCTCCCATGAATAAACTTTAATGTGAATCCATATATTAATACCGGGGAGAGGGGCTCTGTGTTATGGGAATTCAGGTTTCACATATAAAACATTAAGATTCATTGACTGTTCAAGACCTCTCCCTCCTAACCTTCCTCTCCCCAACTGAGAGGGAGGAATTGTGACATGTATTTTCAGCAGGTATTGAATGTGTAGTTATAATAATCTTAAAGTTTTATGTGAAACCTGCAATTTCATGCTTCAGAGCCCCTCTCACTGGGGGGAGGGGCGGCGCAGTAGCGATGCTGCCTGTGCTGCTTGTGCTGAGCCTGCCGAAGTAAGCCTGCCGAAGTAAGCCTGCCGAACTGCGCGGGGTGGGGTCTGTCACGATAACATCATGCCATTCTTTTATTTAACAATTGTTGACAAGGATGATTCTTTTTGCTAATATTGATTTAAATATATAAGACAAACAGGTACCTTATGAAAGCATATAGATTTGAAACAAAAGTATCAAAAAATGGGGAAGTTAATCTGCCATTTATACCCGATTTTCATAATATGGATGTGGAAGTAATAATACTTCCCAAAAGAGAAAGTTTTGAAATAAAAACTTCCGGAAAAGAGTTTATATCAAAATGGGCCGGGTTTCTTGAAAATGAGAATAGAGAAGATTCAAAATATAATTATCTTATTGAAAAGTATAAATGAAGCGTGTACTCATCGACACAAATATTATCCTTGATATTGCCTTAAAAAGGGAACCATTTTTCAAATCCTCAGCAGAACTATTTGATTTAATTGATCAAAAAACTATCTCCGCATATCTGACAGCGTCTACAATAACTGATATTTACTATATATCCAAAAGACAGAAGAATCATGAAACAGCAATTCAGTTCATTTCTGATATACTGAATATTATTGATGTAATCGGAATTGATAAAAAAGTTATCTTCGATGCATTGCAAAGAGGGATGAAAGATTTTGAAGATGCTGTTCAGATATCTGCAGCGGCTTTTAATGATATAGGTATTATTATTACCCGGAATAAAGCTGATTTTGAAAATTCAGGATTGGAAATATACACTCCCATTGAATTTATCAGCTTAATTGAGGAGAATAATGATGAGATCTGATACGATTATAAAATATGGCTATTGAGAAATTAACTGATGCAGCTGACGAGTATTCCAGAAAAATGGATACTTAATTTTTGGATTATCTGTTGTCTCTATGACAGCGTGCCGGGATATCTTCCGGAATTATGTAATTCATTGTTACATGAATCTACTGTGCCCTCACCCCGTCCCCTCTCCCATGAATAAACTTTAATGTTAATTCATGTACTGATACCAGGGAGAGGGGCTCTGTGTTATGGGAATTCAGGTTTCACATAAAAAACATTAAGATTCATTGACTGTTCAATCCCCTTCCCCCCGGTGGGAAGGGGGGTAATTGAATCATGAATCTTTTATGGGCATAGAATTTAAAGTATCAGGAACTATTTAGTATTATATGAAGCCTGAGTTAAATATTTCATAGCCCTCCCTTATTAAGGGAGGTGGCCGAAGCGATGCTGCCTGTGCTGCTTGTGCTGAGCCTGCCGAAGTAAGCCTGCCGAAGTGAGCCTGTCGAACCGGCCGGAGGGATTTGCAGTTTCAGGAACTATAAGTCCCATGCGAAACCTGAAATTCATTCCTCGGAGCCCCTCTCACTGTGGGGAGGGCGCGCCGGTAGGCGGGGTGGGGTCAGAGAAGTTTTATAAACCTTATAAGTCTTATGCGAAACCTGAATTTCATGCCTCGAAGCCCCTCTGCTGTCACGATGACAGCGTGCCAGACCAATTATTCCCCCTTCTCCGCTGCGGGGAAGGGGGTTTTAGGGGGATGGGGGTCAAAACCGGGTGGGCGACCTGCGGCGAGGCGCGATAGCACGGTCACACCATTGCTGTCTCAAAAATCACATTACGGTCTTTGACGGACTGCGACATATAATTCAGCTTTTCAAATCCCAGAACATTCCCCGATTTATCTTTCATCAGAATAATTTCATCGCCGGTTTCTTCGCAAATGTATTCCTCTGAAGAATCACCAAACCATACAGTTAGAGTATTCCCTTCTTTATCATAATATACTTTTACTTTTTCCATATCATTTTACCTTCCTTGATTTTATCCGCAGGATAAGCTGTGATCAGAAAACCGTACTCCGGATTATCTTTAACAACCGCACAAACCCATCTTTTCTTATCCTTCTGCTTATAAAACAGATAAACATTTTCATCCTTGAGGCTTTGTCTTACTTCATCAGGATCAAGCAATGCGGATTTAACTTCATCCTCTTTACCTCTCATAACAGGATGTTTAATGGATATAATAATATCCCAGTAAGCATCAGTTACCCGCACAGAGAAATTCAAAGGGGTCATTACTTCAAAAAATATTTTATTCATATATCCCATATGCCAATAATATAAAATTAGTGACTTTAAAATTTAAGTCAAACAATATATTCCCTAACTGCAGCATATATCTTCTGCAGTTAGGGAATATATTGTTACATGATTCTGTTAAGACCTCACCCCCTAACCCCCTCTCCACGTGGCTCATTACTACCCACAAGTCAGTTTAAATAAATAATCTTTTTTGAATAAACCGATATTATGAGCTTTTTTATACCCTCATCCCCCCGGCCCCCTTCTCCCATAATAAAAAATAATACCTTGTACTTAATTCCCCGAGGGAGAAGGGGGAGAATTAGGATAAAAACAAACATGTGTTCATTTTTTTATGCGGTCACCCCTCTCCCCGGTATCAATATATGAATTAACATTAAAGTTTATTCATGGGAGAGGGGCCGGGGGTGAGGGCACAGTGGATCCGCCAGGTACTGTTTAAGAAGTGAGTAGTAGTGAGCTCCCCACTGAGAGGGGGAATTGCTGTCAAACGTTTTCTGTTGGTATTGGATGTATAGTTATAATAATCTTAAAGTTTTATATGTGAAACCTGAAATTCATGCATCAGAGCCCTCTCCGCCGGGGGGAGGGCGCGGCGAAGCCGGGGTGGGGTCTCGGGGTGGGGTCTCGGAGCGGGGTCAGAGCAGCTTCTCTTTTCTCAAAAATTTATCATCAATACAACTTGACATTTTCCTGAGTTTAATAAAAAAATTATTCGGAAGTTAACAGTAAAGGGATAAAAGCCCCCCGCAAAACATAAGCAGATCAGCTATATACTCAAAGAAAAGGAACAATAAATGCCCGAAAGAATAAAAGATAATATATTTATTATTACACAGGATCAATCCCTGGCTGAATCATTTAAAGCAACTGTTTTAATAAATAACCTGACCCCTATTGATGATGATGCACCACTTGGTTCATTAAAAAAAATCAGGGAAGACTCAGCTGCTTCAGGGAGCCTCTCTTTTATAAAAAAAGATATTCTTGATTATATTAAAAACAGAAATTTCCCCTTTCTCTATGTTCTGGATCTGAGAATTAATACCGGTATTGATAATGACACAGACACTCTTCGTATTCTTAAAACTTTACTCTTAACCTATATTATTTTAACCAGAAGCGAATACTCTAAGGATATAATACTGAACCTGGCGCTAATAGCAGCACCTGAGGATTTCCCCAGGATCCATTCAATGATAAACAATTCTGAACTGATACTCAATATTCTTAAAACCGGTGATACAAATATCAACAGCGTAATAGATGAATTAAAAAACAACGCAGAGAAATTCAACAACCATTTTACAGTTTCATTTATAGAGAAATCTCAGGACCATTTCAAAGTCCAGGCAGAACTGAATCTCTTTATTACTAAAATAAAATTCAAAGAGAAACTTAGAGAAAAGATTAGAAATCAGCAGAGAAAGCTTGAGAGAGGGATTGACAACAAAAAAACCGTGCCGGCTCAGGTATTATACAGTGACGGGTCAACGCTATTTATAAACGGAGAAAATGCAGGGGAAGAAGAGAACGGTTTATACCAGAATCTTAAACCGGGTGAATTTTACATACATGGTCCATTTACCGGATATAACAGGCTTGAAATAGTAAACAGGATTATTAAGCTGATAAAGAAAGGGCTTAATCATGATATAAAGTTTGCTAAAGACGAAAACATTTTTATTAACCTCGATTCCCGCTGCAGGGTGGACACTACAATACCTGTTACACTTGCCCAGCTCCTGGTTAAAGATCTTACCGATTATAAAAAAATCCGGATTAAAATCGGCAAAAAAAATAACGAAATAATGAAGGGAGGCCAGGGCTACAGCATGCTGAGCAGGTACCTCATATTAACCGATGAGTAGCTACTGAATACCGTTAAAAGAATACCTCACTGCATCGTGCCCTACAAATGCTGTAATATCATTTATAAACATCTCCGATGGCTTAATATTAAAGCTTGAATGAGCCCTTATTATTTTCACTTCCTTCAGATCCTTAATGTGGAAAAAGAGGGGACAATTGCCTTTATGCCTGTCAACAATACGCTTAATTCCGCCGATTACATCATCATCAACACCGAGGGAGTCGAGCTTAATATGTATTGCGGCAACAGCATCCCTTCGCACCTCCTTAAGGGGCTTAAGGCTTGATGCTATAAGTTTCCTGGGGCGCTCCCCCTCAAACTCGATCTTACCTGTAACCATTACAGGTTCACTGCTGTTTATTAGATCTCCATATTTTTCAAGAACCCTGTTAAAGAACAGCGCCTCAACCGTACCTTCAAGATCCTCAAATATTGCTGCTGCGTAGTTTTTCCCGCTCTTCTGAGCTCTCCTTATGGTAACATTACTTATCATACCCACTATCGAAATATCACGATCCTGATGATCCTCTGTAAGTTCAGCCAGGGTATAGGAGGGGAATGAGCTTATCTCTTTTTTAAACCTCCCCAGAGGGTGTCCTGAAAAATACAAGCCAAGCACATCTTTTTCAAATGCCAGTTTTATATTATCCTTCCACTCATTAACAGATGGAAGGTCCCCGGCAATCCTGGTATTGTCCTTATTACTGTCCATGCTGAAAAGATCCCCCTGCCCTGATGCAATATCCTGCTGGTACTTTCGTGCAAGATCGAGGATAAGGTCGATAGACTCAAAGAGCTGAGCCCTGTTTTTATGGATTTCATCAAATGCCCCAGATTTTATAAGCGCTTCAAGCACACCCTTATTAACAACAGAGAGGCCCACATTCTCAAGAAATTTCTTCAGGGTTTTAAGCTCCCCTGCTTTCTCTCTTGTTTCAATAATATTTTCAATCGCCTTTGAACCGAGCCCCTTGATAGCGCCGAATCCATAACGGATAGCATCACCCTCAATACTGAAATCGTAAAAGCTTTTATTGATTGAAGGCGGCAGTACCTTTATTCCATTCTCCCTGCAGTCACTGATGTATTGAATAACATCATCCTGTTTATCAGGCTGGGCCGAAAGGAGTGAAGCCATATACTGGACACGATAATGCGCCTTCAGGTATGCGGTCTGGTATGTTACAAGAGCATATGCTGCAGAATGAGATTTATTAAATCCGTACTCGCCGAATTTCTTTATCATATCATAAAGTTCTTCTGCAATTTTCACATCAATTTTATTCTTCTCCGCGCCGGATAAGAATTTAGTCTCAAGCTCATCAATAATATAGCTTATTTTTTTACCCATGGCTTTACGGAGCTTATCCGCTTCAGGGAGGGTAAACCCTGCAATAACCTGTGAAATAAGCATAACCTGTTCCTGATATACTACAACACCGAGAGTATCGCGCAAAATCGGTTCAAGTGTGGGATGGAGATAGCGTACCTGATCCGGCTTCTTTTTTCGTGTAATAAAATCATCAACCATGCCCGACCCCAGAGGGCCCGGCCTGTAAAGGGCAACAATTGCAATAATATCCTCAAAAGCAGTGGGGCCAAGCCTCCGCAGAATATTCTGCATCCCCGAACTCTCCAGCTGGAAAACACCCCGTGTATCAGCGTTCTGAAGGAGTTTATAGGTCTCCTTGTCATCAAGGGGAATATCTTCAATCCTGATATCCTCATTAGTAGTCTTCTTTATCAAATCGAGACATTTTCTGATAATAGTTAAATTTTTAAGGCCAAGAAAATCCATTTTTACAAGACCAGCCTGCTCCAGGGCATTCTTCTCATATTGTGAAGAGATACTCCCGTCCTTATCCCTGTAGAGCGGTACAAAGTCTGTAAGATTCCCTTTTGAAATAACAACTCCGGCAGCATGTTTACCCGCAGAACGGGTAAGCCCTTCAAGCTTCAGGGATATCTCTATAAGCTGCTTCCCCTTTTCATCAAGGGCGAATTTTTTGAGTTCAGGAGATCTATCAAGGGATTTTTTAAGTGTATCTTCTGTAATCAGTTTGCTTATTAAATTAGCTTCGGCAAATGGAACATCAAGGGCCCGGGCAACATCCTTCACAACAGCTTTGGCCTTCATTTTGTTAAAGGTAATAATCTGGCTCACCTGGTCTTCGCCGTATTTACTCTTTACATAATCAATAACCTCTTCCCGCCTTTCAGCGCAAAAGTCTATATCCATATCAGGCATTTCATTTCTGTCAGGGTTAAGGAAACGTTCAAAGAGAAGATCATATTTCAGCGGGTCAAGGGCTGTTATACCAAGACAGTAGGATACAATCGACCCTGCAGCAGACCCCCTCCCCGGGCCTACAGGTATCTCCTTTGTGCGAGCGTAATTGATAAAATCCCAGACAATAAGAAAATATCCGGAAAATTTCATTTTAGTAATTAAACTCAGCTCATAATCGATTCTTTTCCGCACCTCTTCAGTCAAAACAGCACCGTAAAGCTTAGCCGCACCTTCATTAACAAGATGTCTCAGATATGAATCCAGATTGAACTCAGGGGGAACATCAAAATTCGGCAGAATCGCATTTCCCAGGTCAATCTCCACATCGATCATATCAGCAATTTTACATGTGTTAAAAAGAGCATCGGGATAATCAGCAAAGATTGACCTCATCTCCTCAAGAGTCTTTAAATAGAAGGAGTCAGATGCGAACCTCATTCTGTTCGGATCGGTCATGGTCTTCCCGGTCTGCACACACAAAAGGAGTTCATGGGAATAGGCATCATCTTTATTTATATAATGAGCGTCATTTGATGCTATGACCGGAATACCAAGTTCAGCAGACATTTTAACAAGTTCCTTATTAACTATCTCCTGCTCCCGTATTCCATGGTACTGCATTTCAAGATAAAAATTTTCCTTCCCGAAAAGCTCCTGGTACCTCCCTGCAAGTTCATATGCCTCTTTATACCGCCCTTTCAGTATATTTACAGGTATCTGCCCTGCGATACAGGCAGATGATGCAATAAGCCCGCCGGCATGCTTTTCCAGCACCTCCATGTCAATTCTCGGCTTATAATAAAAACCCTCAGTGTACCCGATTGATGAAAGTTTCATAAGATTGCTGTACCCTTCATTATTCCGTGCAAGAAGGATAAGGTGGTAGGCAACCTCTTCACCGCTGTCCCGTGAAACCTCCTTTTTAAACCTGGACCCGGGAGCAACATAAAACTCCTGCCCTATAATCGGTTTAATACCCGCTTTTTTTGCATGCTGGTAAAATTCTATGGCGCCGAACATATTCCCGTGATCAGTTAATGCAACAGCAGGCATGCCAAGCTCAGCAATACGGTTTACAAGCTTAGGTACTGTAATTGCACCGTCTAAAATTGAATAATCTGAATGGGTATGTAGATGAACAAAATCCATTATATCACTGCCGTTTTTAATTTTTTAATATTAATCCCGAAATGTCGGGGGGAAAAGGATCACTTCTTTGCTTTTCCCCCTGTCCCCCTTTGTCGCTTCGCTCGGGCGCCCCAAAGGGGGCACGTGTTATTAAGTTAAGCCCCCTAAAGCACCCGAAGGGGTACTTTTAACAAATTAAAAGTTAAATGACAAAGTCTTTAAGCCCCCCTCCGGGGGGTTTGGGGGGCAGTTGCGAAACTGTGAAGCTCTTAACTTAATGACATTGCCCCAAAGGGGGCAGACCTCGAAAATACTCTAATCAAATTATTACTAAAACAGGAGACATAATTCAAGCAATTAATCGGAGGATAGACAAAAAAAAGCTCATCCCCTATTTTAGGGATAAAGAACAAGGGGTTGTCCAAAAAGTAATTTTTTGTCATACCGGCTGTAACGAAGCGAAATGCCGGTATCTCTCAGGTCTGATTCAATCAGGAGATTCCGGTATTTGCACTAATTGAAGTTGCAAAACCGGAATGACAAATCCCTGAAAATCCGACTTTTGAGACAGTCCCTTTTGAGGGGTATACATAATAATTCATATCCGACACTTACCGTATTGTCTGAACCAGATTATTCCTTACAGATACAATCTCCCCGTTTGAAAGCCCCATAACTACTGCATCACCGGCAAATACAGGTGAGGTTCTAATTGAGCTCTGGAAAGATGCGGACCATCTTACTGAGCCGTTCGCTGGATTTATAGAATAAACCGTATTTTCATCAGCTACAAAAACATTGCTGAAAGCAAAAACCGGGCTCCCTTTTATGCTTCTCCTGGTTTTATATATCCACTTAACCTCCCCGGTTTCTGCGGATAATGAATATAGGGAACCGTTTTCAGATCCGAATAAAACATTTTCTTCAATAAGTACCGGAGTTGAATATATTGGTCCTTCAGCAGTATACTTCCAGAGTGTTTTACCCTTATCCGCGCTCATGGCATAAAATGTACCTGCCTGTGTGCCGAAGTAGAGATTATCCTTGTATATAAGTGGAAGGCCTGAGATAACCCGGCCGTCAATCCTCTCATCCCAGACCCTTTTCCCGTCCCGGTTACGGAGCGCGTAAATCTTCCATGCGTCTGTTGCAACAATTATCATATTTTTATAAACCTGAACCGAGCTGAAAACAGCCTCATCCAGGATATTTTCCCATATTTTTTCACCATTAATATTAAAAGCCTCAACAACTCCAAGGCCTGTGGCAAAATAAATACGGTCCTCTGCAACAACAGGCTCTGACCCGAAAAGCAGCGGCCCCTGAGCCTGAGATTTCCAGTTCAGCTTAACATTAACAAGATCAAAAGAGTAGAGCATACCATCAACATCAACAATATATGCAGTATCTCCGCTTATAACAGGCCTTGACTCAAAACGGCTTCCCACTTTTGCAGATGATATAAGCCCCCCATTGCTGCTCAATAGAGCAATTGTACCATTTTCATAAGCAGCTACAATCCTGCTGCCGAAGAGAACCGGGTCAGCACCCAGAGGAGAAGCCCCTCTGAAGGACCATTTCACCCTTTCCAGGAGCTCGCTTTTATCCATGGATGGACTTATTGCAACAGTCTCACCTTCAGGTACCTTTACTCTCTGATTATGCTCCTTAAATCCGGCAGCCCTGATTGTAACCAGTACCTCCTTATCTGGGGCGACCTCATAGGTAATGCTATTCCGCCCCCGAAGCCTTGAATCTATATAGATTCTCCCGCCAGGCACAGGGGATGTAACAGTAATAAATGATTTAGGTTTCTCCCTGACCGGCTCCTTTACTACAAAACGAGCTGTTCTGCTGACAGAAGCTTCCCTCTTCTCACTATCGAGAAGCTGGACCCTCCAGAAATATATCCCCGGCTCCTTAAGCTTAACAGAAGCGCTAACCGAATCGAGGCTGTCAAGATTAACCGGATTTGTAAAATTTTCATTACGGGCAACCTGAACCCTGTAGGAGCCTTCAAAATCGACTTTTCTCCAGGAAAATTTCAAGTCCACTTCCTCAGATGCTGCGGGAAAAGGAATCTCTGCACCCTGGACAGGGGAAACTGTATTCAAAGCAATATCTGATACAATTTCAAAGGAGGCAGGCGCGGAATAGGGGATATCACCACCTGCAGCAGGTACACCCTTTACACGCCAGAAATATTTACCGGGAGCAAGATCACCTGAAATTTCCGCGAAATTAACAGATCTCTCCCCGGCATATACTATTTCCTTAAAATCTCTATCAGATGCCACTTCATACCTGAATAAAGCAAATCCCGGGTCACTAGTCCAGCTGAACAGGGCACCCTTCCCTCTCAGAACCAGCTTGTCAATTTTATCACCACCGGCAGGATTTAAACGTCCCGGAGGGGAAAGGGCATCACCCCTTAACACATTAAAACTACCGGGGGATGTTGTCTTGACTTCTTCACTCCCCCCGGCATTAATAAAACTGCTCACTCTCCAGAAGTATCTCCCGGGCATAATATTTTCAAGAGCGATCCTCTGGAGAGATGTTTCTGCAGAATGGGTAATTTTTTCAAATTCCCGGCTGTCGGAAATCTCAAGCTTATAATTAACCGCCATTTCATTTTCGCTCCAGCTGAAAAGCACGCTGTTACCTGTGAGGGAATGAGTAACACCCTCCCCCTGTGCAGGTGAAATGAGCCTTACCGGGGCATTATATACAATATTAATTTTCCTTACTTCGCTTGAATCCACTCTCTTTGAAGTTTCATAAAGCGGCAAAACCCTCCAGTAATAAACACCTGGAGAAAGCTGCTCTGTGATAAGAGTTTCACTCCTATAACTCCTATTTATTACAATATTTCGAAAAGCCCTGTCAGATGCTACTTGAAAACTCACTGCAGCTGCATCACCTGAAAAACTCCAGCCGAACTGTACAGGGACCCGGCTCAATTCTGTAATGATGAAACTATTATGAACAGGCTGCTTCAGATCGAATTTGAGAGGTATAATACGAACATCTCTCTTTTCAGTTAATATAATAGCTTTTTCGTTTGAATTAACCGTACGCGAATCTTCTAACAGAGTAGTTTTAACACGGGCAGATCCTTCAGATACAGTTAAATCGAGTTCACTCCCTTGAAGCTGTGAAAGCTGAATATTACTCTTGTCAATCGATACAATTGTATCACTGGAGCGGATTGTTATTGCGGCAATTCCAGCACCTGCAACCCTTTCACGATTAGCGGAAATAGATCCATGGGCAAAATTGATATTAATAGAATTTTCCAGAGTGGAGAGCATAATCATGCTGTTTTCATCAACATTTATATCAGTTCCATCCAGAAGATGAACAACAGCTTCAGAGTTGTCAGATGTTCTTATGGAATCATTATTATAAACAGGGAAACTCTGCTTCACATCTTCCCAGACAACCTGTGTCTGGTATCTTCTCTGGGCAACTTCCCGCTTAAAAGTAATTGTCCCTATCTGCTCCACACCTTCAACTTCAATCTTTTTTGTAAAATCGGCATAGAGAAGTACTGAAAAGGTAGTTATTATTACAGCGCTTATACCGAGAGCCCAAAAATCACTACTCAATAATTTCATATTTCACTTCACCTTCCTCACCAGCTCCCTCTGCGGGCTTCCCCTTCATTTCAATCCCCACAAGTGCTCTTAACTCTTCAAGGGTCTTTGGTGCTTTCGGATCATCGAATCTGCCGAGAACAGCATATATCTGCTGCGGCTCCGATTTACCCTTAACCATAATCTTCTGCATAGGCTCAACACGGAAAATATCCTTCACCTCTTTGTATGTATCTGTAGAAATAAGGATGTCAGTGCCAAAGGGCTTATTCAGCGCTTCAATCCGCGCTGCAAGGTTTACAGCATCACCAATAACCGTATACTCCATTCTTTCATCTGAACCAATTTGTCCGGCAAGAAGATAACCGGTGTTAATACCGCTTCCGATTTTGATAATAGGTTTTTTATCTCCGCCCCTTCCAACATTAAACTCAAGGAGGGATTCCCTCATCATAAGTGCTCCTTTTATTGCATTTTCAGTATCATTCCCTTTGGAAACAGGGGCCCCCCATACAGCCATTACAGCATCACCAATAAACTTATCAACAACACCGTGAGTCTTATTTACGCAGTCAACCATACGTGTCATATACTGATTTAAAAATTCAACAACCTCTTCCGGTTCAAGCTTTTCAGATATTGCAGTAAAGGCCCGTATATCGGAGAAAAATACAGTGGCTTTTTTCCTCTCACCGCCAAGCTTGATTTCCCCCTTAAGCACCTGTTCTGCAATCTCCTTATTAACAAACTTGCCGAAGGCATCCTTCATCTTCTCCCTTTCTTCAAGTCCCCGGCCCATCTCAACAAATGACTCTGTGAGCACGCCGATTTCGTCACCTGTTACAGGTTTAACATCAACATGAAAATTCCCCTTTTCTATCTCCTTTGTTGCATTAACCAGAGTTGTAATTGGAGTTGTAAGTGACCTCCCGAAAAAATAAACAATAAGAATTGCCAGGTTAAGAACAATAATAGTTATATAAATATTTCTTCTCTGAATATTATAAACTTCCTGCATTGCCAGCTCTTCAGGAACCGAACTGACTATACCTATTCCGCTGAAGCCGATCTTCTTGAATGAGCCTAAATGAAATTCACCCTCCTCATTCTGATACCTGGTTTGTCCATTATCGATTTTACTCTTTTTCATCATATCAACAATTGGGAGAGTGGTAAAATTCACATGGGATAGAACCAGCTTGGAATCGGGATGAGCAATCACATCCCCCTCTCCATTGATCATAAATGTATCTGTTATACCAGTCTTGCTGAATGAAGAAAGAATTTTTTCAAGACCGATGTAACCGATCGCTATTGTGTTGACCCTGCCGTCAGCAAAACGCTGAAATGGAATTATTACAGCAATAACAGGCACACCAAAATCTCCCGAAACATTATAAACCAGGGCTTCATCATTAAATGACCTGGAATACAGGGAAGAATTTCTGTTGTTAATATTGTCAATTATTCCCCGGTCTATTCTGTTATCCTTAAAAAATGGATTATTAAAAAGGGTTCTTGTTACACCAATACTCCCGGCACCTCTCCGTTCAGCAATCCCCACATAAAGAAAGTCACGGTCATTCAAAAAGAAAAGATCAGTAAAAAGTTTTTTCTGACTTTCGGTCTTAAACTCCTGAAGCATTGTCGTGGCCATAATATTCAGCTTCTCAATTATGGCGGTAAAATCTGATTCAGCTTTTGAGGCTATTACCTGGGATATTGTAAAGTTGCTCTCTTTAACTCTTATTTCATTATCCTGCTTAAAAAAGTAGGTTGCAAGAAAAATCATCCCCGCAAGGGATACTATAATAATTATTGAGATTATAGAAATAAGTTTGTAGCTTATTTTTAAACGGGAAAAAAGACCAAACTGCTTTTTAAAATCCTTTTCATCGACTGCCATAATCTATTCCACTTTAGTTATTTTATTGATAGCGGTATAATTTCAAGGGTGATGTCATTCCCGCGCAGGCGGGAATCTCATAACTCCTGATTTTTTCAGGAGATTCCGGCACTACGTTATCACTTCGGCCGGAATGACAAATTTATCCCACAAAATTCTACTGCTACCTTTTTTATAATAATATGCAGGTATCATTCCTGATTATAAATTTTAGTACAAAAAAATCAGGAAACTAAGACCGCTTAATATAATTACATAAATAATACAAATGTCAAGCAGAAAGCTCAAGGAAAAAAAGCTCAAGTATCCCATAATTTACAAAAAATATGATTGAATAGTGAAACGCCGCATACTCAAATACCCTATGGCAATAGAAACAGATTACATTATTTACAAAGATAAAAGAATCTTCTACAGATCAGGGGGACGTGATAAAACCAATCCCCTTATACTTATTCATGGACTTGCCGGTGACTCCAGGCTTTTTCACAATCAGCTGAAATTCTTTGCTTCATACTGCAGGGTAATAGCACCTGACCTTCCCGGTCACGGAAAATCGGAGGCTTTTGACAATAATACAGTATCATTATACAGCGAAGCAGTAAACGGCATCATTGAATATGAAGGTCTGGAAAATATTATTCTCCTGGGCCACTCAATGGGCGGGGCTGTGGCAGTTCAATATTATCTGGCAAACAGAGCCAGGGTAAAAGCTCTAATACTGGTCTCCACCTCACATAAATTCAATATCGATGCAGCAGATCCGGTCAAGGCTGAAGAGGATTTTGGAAGTTTTTATAACTCGCTCATAACCGGATCCTTTTCCAGAAAAGCGGGGATATTTCTCATGGCATCGGGAAACTCCATACCTGAAACGCAGAAAAAGGCTCTAATAGCAGACCTTGAAATATGTGCCGCCATAGACTTTGAAGATAATCTCAGTGAAATAAAAATACCGGCGCTTATTATTGCAAACAGAGATGATGCTGTTCTGGACTCCAGACTGACTGAGGAGATGTCAAAGAAGATTGAAGGCTCCAGACTTGTAATCTTTAACAATAGCGGCCATGTGCCGTTTTTTGAGGAGAGTACCTCTTTCAATCTTGAGGTTAAGAAATTTATGGAAACAATCTGATCCCGGTGATACACCCTTTAACAGGGGCAGTAACTTCCGGTACAGTTGATGCGTCACCCGAATTTACCACGGGAACTCTCCGGGAATAATCATAAAAGTAACTGTAAAACACCTCGACCCTGCTGTTCCGTTCAAGCCTGAGAATATTGAAAAATGGGATATTTCCCCCCACCTCAATACTTTCACCGCTGCGGAGGTTGAGGACATATTTTTCCGGATAAAATATTAAAGCATCTTTTTTATCCGGTTTCCCCTTCCACTGGAGAATTGAAATATCACGGAGATCTGCAATTTTTATACTTCTCCCCGGCGGATTAACGCCGGAAAGTTCAATAGTAAATGATTCAAAGGGGAAAAGAACCCTCCCCTTTTGAGCATCCATGCCGTAAACATATAGAAGAGCCTCAAGAGTTTTTCCTTTTTGACTCTCAACAGTTTCAAAAGATTTTAACGAAGGTGTCTCAACACCGGGTACAAGGGGTTTAGCCGGCTCCTTAACATCAACCGCAAATAAACTCTGCCACGATACGGGAAAGAGGAAAATATAAATAAAAAGTGCGGGAGCTAACCATTTAAACAGGGAGGGGACTTCTCCCCTCCTGTAATTATATTTAAAAAAGGCTGGAAGCACTTCTAATCGAACTCATTGTAAAACACATTGAGTACAAGTTTAATTTCTTTGTCCGATGCTTCAATTTTTTCAGCAGCCAGTTTCTCCTTAATAGAATCTGCTTTAATAGATGGATCAGCTGTCTTTATCTCTATAATTTTTCTTATTACAGAATTTTTAACAGGAGTATTTCCGAAACCAAGAAAACCGGTATTCTGAAAATAGATGATAGACCGGGCCAGCATCTCCTGGCTCTCCCTCAAAAGCTTCTGCTCATCTTCAAGCTCTGTGAGCTTCTGCAGAAAATACTCAGGATCACGTTTTGTAAGGTAAGCCACAGGATCATCAATCGCCTCCTTTATCCGCATAGAAAGGATCTCCTCATTGATAAACCTGTCATTAATTCTCAAAAAGAAGTTATCTTTATTTACCCTGAAATTATACCGCAGATAATAATCATATATAAAAACCATACCTCCAGGTATGTGCGGTGTGAAATCGATGTTTTTATAAGAATATTGAGATGGAACAACAATTATTTCCATGGTATTGCTGGTAACGAAAAATTCTATTCTGCTCATCTTCATATAATTCCAGGACTTAAAATTCCGGAAAAGATCAGCTGCAGCAGCTGCCCATTTTTCATCAAGCTCGTTGAGGAACCTTATTCTCATCTGAATAGATGAACTATCCTCAAGAAGAATAAAATTCTCATCATCGCTGCTCCCTGATTCAAGAACCCTGATCCCTCGTGATTCCCAGTCAAATGCCGAAGCACCGGAAATACTGAAGAATAATAAAATTATTACCGAAAATATTATTTTTTTCATCTCTAACCTACTTCACATTAATCAATATTCTATCAAACGGCCTCATAGATTTACCAGCCTCAAGACTTACAACCTTAGCCTTAAATCCGTCCGCAGCCCTGTAAAAGTCAACTCTACCGATAAAATCATCATCGGTTCTAAAAACAAGACCGCTATCCCCATCTTTAATCGGGATCAGTCTGTTAATATGAATCGATACAGCTGCAGGATTTTTAGCGGAAATTATATATCCGCTCTCAGGCCTCTCCTTTAAAACCGCGTCAAGGGCGACCCTGTAATCTTCAATCTGACTGTTCTTGTTTTTTACCGTGTTCACAAGGCCAAACCATAGATTTTCATACTCATTCACTATAGACCTGTAAAGATTATCAATACCTTTAACAGCCGGAGGAACAGAATTGGTATAATCAATCCCCCTGAGTCTCCCTACAAGCCCGTCAAGGTCGTTTATTTTTCCGCGAAGCTCATCAAATCGCTTCCTGCTCCAGACATTTTCATTTGCAAAGACCTCGTCATAAGCCCTGAGCCCCCCTTTATCCGCAGGGAGAGCAGCGCTTCTTTCCAGAAGTTCTTTTGAACCTCTGGAGGCAAAAACGGGGTTATATTTTAAAATCAGGTATTTTATGTATCTTTCGTAATAATTTTTTTGCGCCTCAAAACCGCTCTGCTGTGAGCTTGAAAGACTCTTCATCTTTATGTCATAGACCTTGCTCTCATCACCTATTTTTGCAAGGTTATCCGCTTCAAGTTTAAGCCTTCTTTCAGCTTCCCGGCGTTCCTTTTCAATCTCACCGATAATCCCTCTCTGGGTGCGGATCTTCTTCTCATATTCAGCCCGTACAGAAGCAAGCTCAGCCTCTTCCCCTCTTTTCAGGTCATTAAGCTGCTGCCTTGTAACATCAGGAGGGAGACCCTTATCAAGAACAGCTGTATACTGTGTCAGATACTTTGAGTTAACATTGAGCAGAGCGTTTCTCATTCCAATTATAAGAGTATCCAGTTCATTTTTCCTGATCAGGATAACATTATCAGCCATCCTGGCAGTACCAAGAACCTCTTTCAGCCGCACATCATCAAACTCGGTAATATTTACATCAATACTGCTGTTTTTAAGCTCTGTATAATAAGTAAAAAGAGCCGTTATTGAAGCAATTATTGAAAAGAAAATTAGAACAATAATTAATACTGCCCAGCTTTTATTCTTCCTGGTTTTTTCAAATTCATTTTCCAGTGAATAAACATCGGATCTGCCGTCAACATTGGTTATCTCCTCAGGGAGAAACCTGGCCCCGGCTTTAGTTAAGTCTTTTTTTATTTGCTTGTCATTTCCCATACGCCTTTCCAGTTGCTTGGACATTTTTCTTTGGTCCTTTCTTTGAATACATCTGCAGCTTTAAGACTGCACTTTAAAAATCTCTTACGCGCCTCACTCCACTTACCCTGGTAATACAGCTCAAGACCAAGCTCAAATGCTGTAATATCCTTCTGCAGCTTTGCATTCAGACTCTCCCCCGGTATTGGCCAGTAAATTCTCTGTGTTGTGGTTTTACCCTTTACTGTAACCTGATCAAGTTCGAGAAAATAAATATAATGATTAGTCACATTGCTCTCTATATCATTCTTTACATACTCCGAACAGATAACCGGTGTCTTATAGATTCTTGTAAGCCCTTCCATCCGTGAAGCAGCATTAACATTATCACCAATAACAGTATTGGTCATCCTCACGTATGATCCAAGAGTTCCATAAAAAACGCTCCCCCCGTCAAGACCCACACCAATTTCAAGAAGCACAGCTTTATAAACACGCAGCTCCTCAGCGGAAAGCTTCCCATGCTCAGATTCTATTTCAGATTTAATCTTATCCATTCTTGTGCGGAGAAGTTCTGCCACATCATGAATTCTATAAGCTGCCCTTACAGCCTGGAAGGATTTGTTCTCCTCCCTGTCGTCAAAAGCACCAAAAACAGCAAGAAGAGCATCTCCGATTATAGAACCGATAACACCGTCATATTTAGTAATTTCACGTATTGCCCTGTCGTAATGCATGTTAAGAAGTTTAATTATATCATTACCAAGGACTTCAGTGATAAAGGTAAAACTTTTTATATCAGTAAAAAGGATAGTCAGTTCCTTTCTTGATCCTTCAAGCTTAACCTCTCTCTCCCTGTAAGCCTTTGCCACAAGGTCCTGATTGGCAAATTTCTGGAAGATATTTACCAGGTTACCCACTGTATTGGAAAGGGAGTTGAAGGCAACACCGAGATATGTAATATCATCATTTGTGGCCCCTTTAAGATCTATAAGTTCAAGATTCTGATTTCTAATCATCTCCATAATAGAACCGGTGATGATATCAATAAATCTTAAAATTCTTCTAAGAATTACAATGCCCAGAAATGCGGAAAATATTGTCAGTACAATAATAAGTGCACTGATCTGGATAAAAATCATCCTTGAGTCTTTGTAAAACTCATTCTCCTCCTCACCCCTTACAATAAAGTAGTCCCAGCTGGGATTATATTTATACATGCCGAAATAATTTTCATTATTAAACCGGAACCTTATATGACCCTCAGCCTTTCCCGCTTCTACATTTTCAATCATGTAGCGTAGAGAGTCACTATCATTAAACAGCTCAGCTCTTTCTATTTTAGAAGCCTGAAACTGAATAACACCATCTTTCTTAACACCAAGGACAAGGGCCTTTTCATTTTTTATCTCATTTAAACTCATGTTCTCAATACTGGTGAGTGAGCCTTCCAGATTTCTGTCAAACCTGTATATTTCGTACTGATTGTTGCAGTAGGAGTAGATTGTTTTAAGATCCTTAATCAGAAGCTGGTTCATCAGCTGAAGCATTTCACTGCGGTTAAATATGAGGTTTAGATAGTTGGAAGCAAAATTCGATACAAGAATGAAAAGAGTAAAAGTTAGAACGATTTTCGTGGTAACACGGAAAACCCTTGTATTATTTACCTTTCTGCCGAACATTACACATTAACTCCTGTTTTTTAATCTTTTACTCTTAATAAATATTTATATTTTAATATCTGAGTTATCTTAAGTTAATGTTGCATATTATTTCTCTTTACATTTATATACTCAAATGGGCAAAGTCAAGTATTAAAGAGCAAAAATAATACTGAGCAGATAAAAAAGTCAATTGATTATGAATGTTTTCGATCCATCTTCATTTCATCCATATTTTTGGTCAGTAATTATTCCTAAAGATATCTTTTAGAGTAATTATGCTGTTTTCAATATCCCCGCCGCCTTTGGCGGCGGGGATATTAGAGAATTTTATTCCAGATAAAAGTTAAGGAATTAACATTGATTTTTAGTACAAAATTGTTTTTTCTTATCCCATTTTTAAAATAAAATTATTCCACATTAACAAAATAATAAATAATAGCATAATAAAGGTTTTTAATTGAAATAATTCCCTTTATTTCCGATAATTTCAGTATAATAGCTGAAAATCCACAAGTATACTTAAGAGGTTTTAAAATGAACAGTCACTCAGTACCGGCAGAGGCAATAACAATATACAATAAAGCCCTGGAAAGGACAAACCGGGGGGATTTTTCAAACGCTATTTCAGAATACCAGCGTGCAATAAAAATGTATCCCTATTTTATCGAAGCATATAACAACATGGGTGAAATCTACTCGATTATCGGGGAGAGGGATCTGGCTATCTCCGCCTACAACAGGGCCCTGAATATCGAAAAGAATTATCGGGTTCTCCTTAACCTGGGAGTTGAATATTACAATGCTGCAGATTACAATACAGCTCTTACATATTTTATAGATTCATTAAGTCAGAACTCCGACTTCCATGAAGGGAACTATTATACTGGCCTCACCTATTATAATCTGCAGAACTTTGCTGAAGCGGAAAAATATCTGAAAAAGGTTGTTGAAGGAGACCAGAAGCATTTAAAAGCAAACTATATGCTTTCATACATCTATTATGAATGGAAAAAATATGACCTGGCTATCAAGTGTCTTGAAGCTATAAAAGATACGGCTGATGACCCTGCCTTTATCAACAAGTACTACGGATTCTGCTGCTACTATCTGGGCAGATATAAAGAGGCTGTCACTTACCTTAAAGAAGCCCTTAAGCTGCAGCCTGAATATGCGAAGTTCCGGTCATACCTTGAAAGCCTTACCTATGAGAACAAGGTTAAGGAGATAGGTGATGTGGACAAGGCGATTAAAGAACTTGAATCACTCCTGATGAAAGGCTCACCACGACTCAGTGAAGTGACCAGGCTGAGTATGCTCTATGTTTTTAAAGGGGATAACAAAAAAGCTGAAGAACTTGTTGTGTCCTATAAGGAGAAACTCACAGCTAAAACTAATTAGAATCTGTAACTATTTCAGAAGATATCTTTTAGTTCAATAATGCTTTTGTTAATATCCCCTCAGCCTCCGGCGGCGTGGATATTAGAGCATCTTAATTAAAATAAAAGTTAAGGGATTAACACTGAATTAAAATATAGATAATAATTTATTGACCGGCAGAATGGCCTCCCATACAGTATGGAGGTCATTCTTATTTTACGGAGACTGTAATGAACGAAGTGTCAGGCATAAATGAAATAGCGGCTCTATTTGCAGTTTATTCTTTTACCGGCTGGATTATTGAAGTAATCTACCGGTCATACAAAAGCAGAAAATTTATTAATGCGGGATTTCTGCACGGCCCTTTTCTCCCAATTTACGGAATCGGTGCTCTTATTCTCATATACCTTGATTACCTCTCAGGTGATTCTAACCTCCTGGTAAAATTTATAATTTTTACTGTAGCATTAACAGTAATAGAATATATTACAGGCGCCCTCTTTGAGAAAATTTTTAATCTTGTATTATGGGATTACTCAAAAAACCGGTTTAACATCCAGGGGAGAGTATGCCTTTCATTTTCTGCTGCATGGGGTCTTATGGCTATTCTCTTCACAGTATTTCTGCACCCCTATGTAAAATACACCCTGCAGCTGGTTCTGCAACGGATTGACGCTCCCCTTGTTCTGTTTTTTTCAGCATATTTTTTATCAGACCTGGTATTATCTGTTGCAAAACTGAATATGTTCAGAAAGAAAATCGCCTACCTCTACGAGGAATATCTCTCCCTCAGCAGTCAGGAGATCGATTCAATCCTCAACTCATTCAAGCGGATACTCGGAGCATTCCCTGATCTTAACAGCTACCTGGATTTAAATATAAAAGAGGGGATAAAAAAACGTGTTGATGATCTCATAAAAGAGATCAAGACAAAGCCTGTTTCAATACTAAATGAAAGAAAACCTGACGAAGAGGAGTATAATTCTATAGTAAAGGATATTCTGGAAAATGAAAAGTTTAAAAAACTGGATAATTTTTACCACCACAACTCTTCTATCTATGAACATGCCCGCGTGGTGTCATGGATATCCTACTCAATATGCAAATATCTTAACCTGGATTACCGCTCTGCTGCAAGGGGTGCCCTGCTCCACGATTTTTTTCTTTATGACTGGAGAAACCATGATAAGCCTGACCTTGCAAAAGAGAAGTTTCATGGTATTGAACATCCCAAAATTGCTCTTGGGAACTCTCTAAAACACTTTACCCTCAATAAAGTTGAAAAAGATATAATCATTAAGCATATGTGGCCCCTGACCCTCATCCCCCCCCTTTACAGGGAATCCTTTATTGTTACATTTGTTGACAAATATACAGCCTCAATGGAATTTGTAGAGAGCTTTGACGTTAAAGGTATTATAAAAAAGTTAAACAAGAGCATGAGATAAAATTATGAAAAAAATATGTGTCTTCTGCGGTTCAAGCAGCGGCAGCAACCCCATTTACAGCCAGATGGCTGAAGAACTGGGAAAGATCCTGGCCGGCAACTCTCTGGAGCTTGTATACGGAGGCGGGGATGTGGGGCTTATGGGTATTATTTCCCGTACTGTTATCAGCAGCGGCGGCCATGTTACAGGGATTATTCCGGAACTGCTTCATGGTAAGGTACCGCACAAGGAACTGAGTGAATTAAGAATAGTAAAAGATATGCACGAAAGAAAGGCACTCATGTACAATCTTTCTGACGGATTCATATGCCTCCCGGGCGGGATCGGTTCCCTGGAAGAGGTACTCGAAGCATTTACCTGGCTTCAGCTTGGATATCACCGGAAGCCTGTATGTATTATAAATTCAGGGGGATACTATAACCATCTTATAAAGCAGCTTGAATATATGGTTTCTGAAGGATTTTTAAAGCAGTTCCATTTTGATACCCTTATCATAAAAGATGATTTTACCGGAATTATAGAAGAGATGAGATCTATTGACCTGCAGTATAAAGGGAAATGGAATCATGAATAAGGATAGAATGACCCGGGCACTGAAAAATGAATATAAAGATTTTACATTTAAGCCTCTTGAAGGGCACGGCGCATTCGGCACTGAACAGAGTTATTAAATGAAAATTAAGGAGTCCCCTAATGGATAAGATTTCACGAATATACTGTAAAGACCTTGGCCTTAGAGCCTACACTGTCACTTCCAGAAGTACAGCGCAGCAGATCGTCAATATGCATAAAACAACACCCAATGCAACAATGGCTCTGGGTAGAGCAGTCAATGCAGCAGCGCTCCTGGGGGCCACACTCAAACCCATGTCAAATCAGAGCATACTGCTGAAATTTTCCGGAAGCGGACCTTTAAAGGAAATACATGTCCAGTCTGATGCAAGAGGGAATATCCGGGGTTATGCGGCTAATCCCGCGCCTGACCTGAAGGAGGATATGGGGACTCTGAGTTTTTCTAAATCAATAGGCGCGGGATTCCTTACAGTAATAAAAGATATGGGAATGAAAGAACCTTATACAAGCACCACACCCCTCATGTATGGAGAGATTGCTGCTGACCTTGCGCACTACCTGGCAGCATCGGAACAGATACCATCAGCGGTTATTCTCGGTTTAAACCTGAACAATGAAGGGGGAATCGCCTCATCAGGGGGGATTTTAATACAGACATTCCCTGACACCCCGACAGAGTCAATAGAGCGTGTGGAAGAGAATATTAAGGCCATGACCACCCCCATGGGTACACTCCTTGAGAATGGTGTCGATATATATTCAATATTATCTGAGATTTTCGACAACAATGCAATAGAGATCCTCAGCACAACCCCGCTGATTCACTCCTGCAGCTGCAACCGTGAAACCCTCCATTCGATTTTAAAAGGTATTGCAAAGGATGAGCTTCGTGATATGATAGAGAAGGATGATGGAGCTGAAATAACCTGTACTTTCTGTCTAAAAAAATACAGATTTTCCGGCAGGGAACTGGGGAGCTTATTATAGGGTCTACTCTCTGACCCTGATTACCTCTTCAGTTTTACCGCTGGTACCGTTTATTTTGAATATTACTCCGTTTAATCCGGGATTATCCGTCGCAGGCTCAAACTTCATCTTTGTCTGGTATAGAAAGAAATCGATAGACTTCTCTTTAATCATCCCGATCACTGAATCGAATGGGCCTGTCATTCCAATATCTGTTATATAGCCTGTACCCTTTGTGAGAATCCTTTCATCTGCAGTCTGCACATGGGTGTGGGTCCCGAAAAGAGCTGAGGCTCTGCCGTCAACATACCATCCCATTGCCTGTTTCTCCGAGGTTGCTTCTGCATGGAAATCTACAATAATAATTCTGCATTTATCCTTTACTTCATTATAGATTTCATCAAATTTACGGAAGGGGCAGTCAAGTGTACTCATAAGCACCCTCCCCATAAGATTTATTACACATATTGAGATACCTCTCACAGTTACAATGCAGTAACCCTTACCAGATACACCTGAGGGGTAATTGGCAGGCCTTATAAACGCAGGCTCAGAGTCGATTATTTCCAGGATCTCTTTTTTGTTCCACACATGATTCCCTGATGTTATAACATTTATCCCGTAGGAGAAAAGCTCTCTTGTTGAGTCCGGGGTCATCCCCATACCACCTGCCGAATTTTCTCCATTAGCAATAACCAGGTCTATCCTGTGCCTGTCAATAAGTCCCTGGAGCCTATTTCCCACAACATTTCTTCCAACCCTGCCCACAATATCTCCAATGGCCAGAATTTTTAAATCTTTCATATCAATATTCCTGAAATATAATCAGTGATAATTCCGAAACTTTTATAATTCATAATTCTCTATGCTCCCCCCTGTCCCCCAAAGGGGGCACGAGTTATCTATTATTACTCTGAAAATATAATTGTTATTAATTTGATAACTATTCCCTTTATATTGTTCCGCATATCTTTTGCAAGCTCAACAATAGAAAGGATTTTTTAATACTTTGATGCATCAACTTGCTCAAGTTTTTATTTTACGTGCCCCCTTCAGGGGGACAGGGGGCTCACTTCTGCAGATGCGGGGGAAAAAATTATTACTTTCCCCCACATTCCGAAATAAACCCTAATATTAAGTGCATGTTATATTAAATATGCATAGTCAGATGGAGAAAATCAAAAGGGGATTTGTCAAATCCCCTTTTATATATGAAATTTCATTCAACTCAAATTAAATTTTATCTGGCGTAATCTATAATCCTGGTTTCCCTGATAACTGTTACACGCACAATACCGGGATACTTCAGATCCGATTCAATACGGTGTGCAATATCCCTTGCCATCCCTTCAGCACGTTCATCACTCACCACAGAATTATCAACCATAACCCTCAGCTCTCTTCCGGCCTGGATGGCAAAAACCTTTTCCACACCTTTAAACTCAGTAGCTATCTTTTCAAGATTATCAAGCCGTTTTATATAGGTATCGAGTGATTCCCTTCTTGCCCCGGGACGTGAAGCTGAAATAGCATCTGCCACCTGAACCAGAACCGCTTCAAAGGATTCCTGTTCTCTGTCATGATGGTGAGAAGCTATTGCGTTCACCACCTTTTCTGATTCGCCGAATTTTTTAGCCATTTCTGCACCGACTATAGCGTGAGCTCCTTCACCCTCAACAAGGCTCCCCTTACCGATATCATGAAGAAGTCCTGCCCTTTTAGCCATCTGTACATCAAGCCCAAGTTCACCTGCCATAATCCCGGCAAGATTAGCCACTTCAATACTATGGGCAAGCACATCCTGGCCGTAACTGGTTCTGAACTTAAGCTTTCCCAGACTGTAAAGAGCGTCTTTATGAACACCCGGAATACCGAGAGAGTAAGCCGCCTTCTCCCCCTCTTCCAGCATTGTTTCCTCTACTTCCTTTGTTATCTTCTCAACAACCTCTTCAATCCTTGCAGGGTGAATACGTCCGTTCTGAATAAGTCTCTCCAGAGACTGCCTTGCGATTTCTCTCCTGACCGGATCAAAACCGGAAATAACAACCACTTCAGGAGTGTCGTCAATAATCATGTCCACACCGGTAAGATTCTCCAGGGTACGTATATTTCTCCCCTCACGCCCTATTATTCTCCCTTTCATCTCATCAGATGGGAGGGAAACAGTAGTTACAGTATTTTCTGAAGTATACTCCGAAGCATTTCTCTGAATAGCTGATACAATTACATCCTTCGCTTTCTTGTCAGCAGTTCTTTTTGCTTCTTCCTCTATTTTGTTTATCAGCCTTGAAATGTCAAATCTTGTTTCATTTTCAACATTTTTAAGAAGAACCTCTTTGGCTTCTTCAGACGACATGCCGGCAATCCTCTCCAGCTCTTTTCTGTGTCTGTCAAATTCCCTTCCAAGCTCATCCTCTTTCTCTTTAACTTCCCGCTCTCTGGCAAGAAATCCTCTTTCCTGTTTCTGAATCTCTTCTGTCCTGCTATCCAGGGCTTCCTCTTTCTGAATAAGCCTCTTTTCCGATACCTGAAGTTCCTGCCTTCTTTCTCTCATTTCTTTTTCAAGAAGGTTTTTTTCCTTCAGGAGCTGGTCCTTTGCTTCTATGAGCAGCTCCTTTCTTTTGGTTTCAGCCTCTTTTAAAGCATCCTGTATAATTCGATGAGATTTAGCCTCTGCTGAATTCAGTTTTATCTTTCCAAAATATGCCCTTAAAGCATATCCTAAGATTCCAGCAACAGGGAGAGCTATTATCAATACAATTGTTAACATTTTGAACCTCCCTAACGCATCTTTTTTAAGGTTACCAATAACCTTTAATCCTGTTTCAATATTTAAAACACGGCAGAATAAGCCGTTACAGTTACAGATTAAACCTGAAACGGTTAATGCTGCAAAGGGATTTTAAGATGGAAATTTCTGCTGGATTCTGGAAGCTACATATGGGGGAACTAGTGATGTTACGTCTCCGCGATACCTGGCCACTTCCTTGACAAGACTGGATGAAACAAAAAGGTTTTCGTCCCTTCCCATCAGAAAGATTGTCTCAACATCCGGTGCAAGTCTTCTATTGATTGATGCAAGGGTAATTTCATATTCAAAATCACTCACTGCCCGAAGGCCCCTTATAATGGAATTAACGCCATTCTCCTTACAAAAATCAACCAATAAACCACCGAATGCTATTACTTCTATTGTATTAAAATCCTTACAACTCTCTTTTAAAATCTCTACCCGCTCTTCAACTTCGAATAAAGAATTTTTTGAACTATTGATAAGGATACCAACAACCAGTTTATCACATATTTTAGTTGCCCTCTCGATTATATCGAGATGCCCATATGTTAAAGGATCAAAAGACCCGGGATAAATTCCAATCCGCATAATTCTCCAGATTCTTAATATCAATAATATATTAACACCCATATACAAATCTGTCAACTAATAATATTTTTTTATCAACATTATCGAAAATATGTGACAGTTCCGGCATATCTTTTTCTCCAGTAATCCTTACGGATATCTTCATATGCAACTCTTTTCCCCGGCCTGGGCGCATGTATAAATCTGAAATCCCCAAGATACATCCCCACATGTGAAATATTCGAACCGGAAATGCGGAAGAATACCAGATCCCCGGGCTGCGCCCTCTTAATAGATATCCTTCTCCCCTGCTTAAACTGCTCCCCTGCTGTCCTGGGGATAGTAAACCCATGCTGCCTGAAAGCATAGGAGGTAAGCCCTGAACAGTCAAAACCTTTAGGATCACTCCCGCCATACCTGTATCTGGTTCCAAGCATTTTTTCAGCGCTTTTAACTACAGCCTCTCTTTTGCTACCAGGTAAAAATTCAACAGTTGTTATTTTATGATGAGGGGTGCACGATACAAACAGAATGGAAAACAGAAGAATAACTGTAGTGAAATGATTATGGAATATATTTCTTTTTTTTAAAATCAATTTTATCGGGGAATTACTATTTGCCAAGAAATTTTTCTTCAAATTCTTCCCTTGACACTACAGCCATAACCCTGTCGATTTTTGTAGTTTCAAATATCTTAACAAGATCACCTTTAAGACCGAAAATATACATTTTTATATCTTTTTTTACAGAATTGTTAAAAAATTTCACAAGTGTCCCAATTGCAGAGGAATCGATAAACTCAAGGATTTCACAATCAAAACCTACAATCTCGGGCATACCTACAACAAGTTTATCCCATGCATCTTCAATATCAATAATATTCCCTATATAAAAATTTCGGGGTAATTTAACAACAGTAACTTTACCATGCTGTATTATATCAATTTTCACTTTAAACCTTTTCTTTTTCACTTGCATATTTTCTAGTACATTTAATCCTGAGTGTCAAATAAAAAACTGGAATAAAAGAGTGATAGACACATTTAAAGTAACTAATCCAATTGCAGCTTGTCAATTTAAATAATCATCAAATACAAAAAAAGCAGCTTAAAGCAATACCTTAAGATTAATATAATGTGCGGATAAATAAACTTATCTACAATATAATAGAATTATTCCGATATTACAATTATTATAAAAAAAATTTATTGCATATAAAATGAAGCATTAAAATCGGTAATTATTCCTGAAGATATATTTTAGTCTAATTATGCTGTTTTCAATATCCCCGCCGCCTTCGGCGGTGGGGATATTAGAGCATTTTATCTCTAATAAAAGTTAAGGAATTAACATTGCATTAAAATATAAAAAATCGGGTTAAATATATTATTCCGGTTATTAAACTTAAGGTGAACCAGATATGAATAAAATTGAAGGCGGCCTTGAAACTGTACGCGGTTTCAGATTTTCTTCTATAAGCTGCGGCATAAGATATGAAAATAGACTCGATTATACGATTATTGCTTCAGATGCGCCATGTAATGCTTCCGCGGTTTTTACTAAAAATAAAATATATGCCGCACCTGTAAAAATATGCAGGGAACGGATCAGCAGGCCTGTTAATGCAATACTGATCAATGCCACCAATGCCAATGCCTGTACCGGTGATGAAGGCTACTCAAATGCCGCTATTCTTACAGCAGATATTGCGGCAAAACTTGGCACAGATAAAGAAAGCATACTAATGGCATCAACAGGGATTATCGGGAGGCAGCTCCCCCTTGAAAAGATGCTGAAATCTCACGACCTACTACTTAAAGGGCTTGCCCGGGAGAAGGGTTCCTCTGTAGCGGAAGCGATTATGACTACAGATACGGTGCCGAAGGCCCGGGCTGCTAAATTCACCTGCGCCAATAGAGAATATACAATTGCAGGTGTGGCAAAAGGATCAGGTATGATTGCACCGGATATGGCCACACTCCTGTCGTTTATTATCACTGATGCATCTGTAGGCAAAAATGACCTTGATAAAATATTTAAAGGAGCAGTTGATAAAACATTCAACTCAATTACAATTGACGGCGACACGTCAACTAATGATACTGCCATTATACTATCCCCTGTTTCAGATGCCCCTATTACCGGGGGAAAAGACCTTCAGGAATTTACAGAAGCCCTTGAATATATTCTTTCAGAACTTGCAGAAATGCTCATGTTTGACGGTGAAGGTGTAACAAAAGTTGTACGCGTAAATGTTACCGGAGCAGCTGATAACAGGGAGGCTGTACTGATAGCAAAATCTGTTTCTAATTCTCTCCTTGTTAAAACAGCAATTTTCGGGAATGACCCCAACTGGGGGCGCATAGCATGTGCTACAGGTTATTCCGGCGCTGAAGTAGAAGAGAGACTCCTCTCCATATTCATTGAAGATATTGCGCTTTTCCTGAAGGGTAAAACAGAAGATGTGGACTACAGCATTCTTTCTGAAATTCTCAACAGAAAGAGTTATAATATTAACATCCATATAGGAATCGGTAAGGGGGAGGCATCAATATTAACATCTGACCTATCCTATGATTATGTGCGGATTAATGCTGAATACTCCACATAAAAAATACATTGACATTTCTTAAAAAAAATAAACAGTATTTAATCAGTAATTATTCCTTAAGAGTGCAATAATGATGTTTTTAATATCCCCGCCGCCTACGGCGGCGGGGATATTAGAGAATTTTATTCCAGATAAAAGTTAAGGAATTAACACTGTTATTTAATAAAAAAAATAAGAACCGGAAAATGAAAAATAAAAATAATAAATTATTTCTCTTAATACTTCTGCTGATTTTACCTATTTCAGCTTTCCCCGAAGCAGATAATACCGGGAAAAGCTCAATGCTTATATTGAATTTTAATTACCTTGCACCTGAACCTGATGAAACTGTCATTAACAAAGATGATAGCATTAAAAAATTTCAGTATTACTCATTTATCATCCCTCAAACCCTTTCAAAAAACATCAATTCTCAAGGGGTCTATCTTTCCTCAAGAAAATATGATACACTTAAGATCAAAGATACTTTTGAGAACGAAGATGAACGTATAAACCATATCAAAGAACTCGTAAGGATTTCGGGTGAAAATGCAGCAGATTATCTTGTTTCAGGTGAATGCTCAATAACAGATGGGACACTGATTGTTTCTGTTACTGTTTTTAATGCAAAAGGCTATGACATTTCGACTTTTGAGCACAGGAGCAGTGAACTGGGGGTGCTGTTCAAAGAGACCACAGATGCTATTTCTAATGAAATTATCAGCAAAATTACAATCATGGCTGAACTTGATAAGGAGCGTTTCAGGCCCTCCCCTTTTATTCCTTTTCATAATTTTTTAAGAAATTTCTCTATCGGGGTAGATGCAGGTTATCTTTTTATACAGAAACCATGGAGTGATTTCTACAATGACGCATACTTTGCCAGCCCATATTTAATGCTGGATCTTTCCAGGATGCTTGCTTTTTCAGTAAAATACGACTACATTCAGAGCGACTCCTCAGATAAAAATTTTACTGAACACTATGAGGTTGATTTCCAGGGCGGATCTTTTAATGCCCACCTGAAATACAATATTACAGAAAAATCTTCTTTTATATTCTCAGGAGGAGGCGGGATAATGGAAACAACAATAATAATGGATCCCGATGCCCCTCTGATGTTACCAGGGGTGAAAATATCATCCAAAGATCCTTACCTGGATACTTCCCTATATGCATCTCACAGGTTCAGTGCATTGGAAATAAAAGCAGGAATTATATATAAAAGAATCTTTTCAAAAGGCGAACATGTAGAGATGTCAGGTATTTATGCCGGATTAGGCATTCTTTTCTGATAATTGTAAATTAAAATAACATATAATGCCATTATTGATTATTTGATTAAAGATTTGACAAAAAAAACCGATATATATAATAGAAAATAGAAGGGTTATTAACTATGGTAATCGATAAAATAGGAAACATAAACAACATTCCGGAAACAAAGAAGAGCAAACCGGTTTCTGGGAAAAAAGATGACTCCAGGGGAGATACTATTCAGATTTCCACTGAAGGGAAACAGGCAGCTGATACAGCAAAAAATGTACAGCTGATAAAAGATACCCCGGATATAAGAGCCGAACGCGTAAAAGAGATTAAAGCAAAAATCGATAACGGTACATACGATTTTGACAACAATAAAATGCTGGAGATGGTAGCAGATAAAATTGCTAATTTTCTCCTGAGATAACGAAGAAAAGAATAATTTTCTTTATTCTTATTACCGAAAGGCGGGGATAATATTATGTCCGCCTTTTTTGTTGTAAAACTGAAAATTTATCCTTAAATATTTATATTTTACGCGCCCTATACGGAGCATCAGGACCGTAGAAACAGGACATTAAATGATCAGGGATGGAGAGATTTGGACGGCTATATTTTACCAGAATTTCATCTGCCAACAGAAATCTATATAAAGCAGTCTATCAGCAGAAAGACCTCCGAAATTGTTTCCAGGTATGGTTCAAGAGTTGTATTTATCGTTACTTCTTCCGATTTTGAAATTTACCATGAATCCCTTTCCGAATTATACAGATCCTTTAAAAGAGATGGCCTGGGGTGCATAATCTACGACCAGATACCCCCCTCCCCGACTACAGAGGACATTGACCTGGCTGTTTCATTCATTAAAAAAACACGCTGTGATATTATAATCGGTTTTGGTGGAGTTGAGTCCCTCAACTGCTCAAGAGCGATTTCTCTTCTTATAACAAATTTCATTTTCTGCTACGATCTTTTTACAACAAGGGACAGACTTAATCCGCCGGTGAACCTCATAACAATGCCGGCCTACCCATGTTTCGGATTTGAAATAGCACCCCTTTTCTTTCTCAGGGAGATACACCAGTCCACACTAAAGACTTACCACAATAACCTGCTCTATCCCAAAGTAACAATTGTTGACCCTGAACTGACATTAAAGGTGTCTGAAAGCAGAATGCTGCGCACATCAACCAGTTCCCTGGCAATGGCCACTGAATCAGTAATCTCCACAATGAATAATGATATTATCAATATTTACGCGCTTAAATCAATAGACCTGATATTCAGAAATCTGCCTCTGGCATACAGGGAGCCTCAAAATCCTGTGCCCCGGCTCTTCCTTTCAACATCATCAGTAATGTCGGGAATCGCTTTTTCAATATCATTCCTCTCTGTATCACTTGCAATAGCCCTTGCAATTTCTTCTTATTCCAATGTTGAGGTTGATACTGCTGTTTCTCTGATGATTCCGCATATAATGGAATTCAATCTTACAACTTCGCCCGGAAAATATGTTCAGATGTCAAAGGTAATGGGGGAGGAAATTAAAGATATTACAGTTATTGAAGCAGCAATTAAAGCTGTTGAAGCAGTAAGAAAACTGGAATTTGATGTAGATATTCCTCAGAGATTATCATCTTTTAATATATCTCAAAGTCAGTTTAAAAACATTGCAAGCCTGGCATGCACCTACCCTTTTATAACAAACACTCCAAGACCGCTTTCTGCAAATGAAATAGAAACCATATTAATTGCAGCTTATTGATTCAAAGCTACATTGTCATTATTTCTTCAGTGGAAAAAATCTGATTTATATCAAGAATAACAATAAAACCTGTTTTCAGCTTGGCAATCCCGACAATATATTTTCCTGAAATCCCCTTAACTACAGGTGGGGGGGGCTCCACATCGGATGAATCCACTTTTGTAACGTGACTAACTGAGTCGATTGCCAATCCAACCTGCTTCCCGTCAATGTCCACCACAATTGCTCTGCTCGATTTACTGAGATCTGCAATAATACCGAATTTTTTTCCAAGGTCGATAATTGGAATAACCTTTCCCCTTAAGTCAATAACGCCAAGAACATGGACTTTAGACTTTGGAAGCCGGGTTATTTTAGGGACTTTCAGGATTTCCTGAACCTGCAGAATATCGATACCATATTCTTCAGTACCGATTTTAAAACATACTATCTGTTGTGAAGTAGAGACTGCTGCAGTTTTCTGGTGCATATAATTTCCCTGACCCTTAAGAATTTTTCCGGAAAAGATGTAACAGCATTAAGTATTCTCAGTAACTATTCCTGAACTTTTTTATAATTCAAAATGCTCTTTTTTCTCCGCAACCGAAGGCTGCAGGGAAATACAGTCTTTTTTTACACTAAAACCCATATAAAAGTTTATATTGATGTATAATATAAAATCAATAAGGAAAAGAATTCAAGAAAAAAACTAACTAATTTCCAATAAAAGAATTAAACATAAAAATATCCGTAAATATACAAAACAGTCCCTGCTCCAAGAAAAAGTATAATTTTTGAAAATACGGGCTCCCTGTTTCTTAATACAATATCGAAAAGTCCAATCAATATTCCCCAGAATGCAAATGAAGCTCCCATAGCAATAAAACTGAACTGGTTAAGAAGGAAAAAAATGCCGCCGATAATGATCCCTGTCGCAAGATCAAAAAAATCTATAAAGGCAATTCTGCTCTGCGCCGCGTCTGCATAATCATCAGGTGAATAGGGGTTTTCTTCATTATGTTTGAAATATTTCTTACGGGTTTCAGCAATTTCGTTTTGTCTCTGTTTCTCTTTTTCAGAAACAATCTTTCCGCTGCCGCTTCGCACACCGTACTGATTATTTATCAGTTTAAGAACATCTTCATTAGGAATAGTTGAAAACTCAGCAGCCCTCTCCTTCAGCACTTCTGCTACCCTGGTAGATCGGCCGGAACTGTTCCTTTCAAGAGTTATTTTGCCGTGACTTATAATCGAATAATATGACGCACTGTTTTCATCCTGAACTTCCACATAAAGCCTGGCTCGCTGATCCCCGTTATTATAATCTACACGTATATAATCGCCATTATCAAGAGTTGTATACAGAGCTCTTTCATACCCCCTTATTTCAGAGGGGCGCCTTTTCCATGCAAACTGTATTTTCCTTGCTTCAGGCATTCAGAAATCTCCCTTCCATAGTAAAAGAGATTGGCACTCTGAGCCAATCTCTTTGTTTCTTTCAGATCAGATTACTTCTTTTTATGACGATTCTGTCTTCTTCTCTTCTTTCTTTTATGATTTGCAATCTTTTTTCTTTTTTTCTTTTTACCGCATGGCATAAAATAACTCCTTATTATTAATTACTGAAAAATTTCTTCAATTCGCTTCACCTGAGGTTATCAATCTCTTTTTTCAAATCAGGTTCATTAATAGCCTGATCCTGTCCGAAGATTACCGGGATACCCGATTTTTCCGATGAAACTATAACTTTTATATTACCCGCTATTTTGTCAATATAAATATACTTCAAAATTTCAGGATTATCTTTGATAATACCGGCCATTCTGGCGAGATTATCATAATAAGCATCAGTAGATAAACGTTCCTTGTCCATTTTATTCTTAAGTTGAATTTCCTGCTTCTTGTTTTCAAAAGCAATTGCCCGCATTTCAGCATCTCTCTGAAGCCTTTCACGGTAAAGATTTATGGAAGGGAGGAATATAGAGCCGGCACCCTTCACTGATTCAGCAATCAGCCCTGATACGGCAAGATTCTTCTCAAGTTCGGAAGAAATGGCATCAATAATAGAATTCTCATCTCTGGAGATTCCGCTTCTGTTATAAACAGGCTCAAGATATCTCTTCAATACACCACGGCCTGTAAGAGAAGCACGCTTCAAAAGAAACTGATCCCGGGCATCATCACCATTAAAAAAATCTGGTTCAGGGGGGCTTTCTCTGTCAATCTTATAGACAACCTCAAGGGGTATTTTCAAAAGCATAATCGACCCGGGATCTACATTCCCCTGAGCTACCGGTATTTCAACCTCTATTAAAGCTGTACCTGAAACAGGGATAGTTTCAACCCTGTAAATCCAGGGGAGAAGTCCATGCCTGATGAAATTAACATCATTACTGAAAGAATAAATAGTTCGTCCACTATTAACCTCTTTTACAATACCAAGCTGATTTTCCTCAACTTTATAAATTGAAAAGAGTGCCGCATAAATTAATGCAGATATAAAAATTATCCTCAAGACTGTTTTAATCAGACTTATCATAATGCACCCGATCCTGTTTAAGCTTCCTCTTCATCCCTGAAAGCGATTAGTTTACTCGGCACCATTGTTGATATTGCATGCTTGTATATCAGATTCTGCTTTTTATCAACCTCGATCAATATTGTAAAATTGTCAAAACTCAATACTCTTCCCTTAATTGGAACACCATTCATAAGGAAAAGAGTAATCTCAATTTTGTTTTTTCTTGTAGCATTTAAAAAAATATCCTGTAAATTCCCTACCTGCTTACCCATAACACAAACCCCTCATTATTAATTTAACCAGTTTTCTATCTCTTTTGTAATTTTTTTTTCATCTTCCGGATTAAACCATACTATTTTTTTATTTCGCTTAAACCAGGTTATCTGCCTTTTTGCAAATTTTTTTGTCATACTTTTTATTTTTTCAACAGACTCATTATAAGTGATTATTTTATCCAGATATTCACCAACTTCCGCATATCCGATTGATTTCATTGAAGGGAGATCCGGGGTATATCCCATACCACGTAACTTCACAACCTCATCAACAAAACCTTTTTCCATCATGCTGTCGACCCTTAATTCGATTCTCCTGTGAAGTTCACTTTTTTCAGGTGATATCCCGATATAAAGAGTCTGCTCACTTTCAGCCCCTTCCCTGCTTTTATAAAAACAGGATAAACTTCGGCCGGTTTCTCTATAGACCTCAAGACCGCGTATTATCCGCTGAGGGTCATTAGGGTGAACTTTTTCTGCAAACTCAGGATCTACCTCCATAAGTTCCCTATGAAGTGCGATTAAACCCCTCTCCTCCATCTCTTCATACAGCTTCAGCCTGACAGAATTTTCAACAGGGGGAATATGAGACAATCCCTTAAAAAATGAATCAAGATATAGTCCCGTCCCCCCTACAAAAAGAGGGATTTTCCCCTTACTGCTGATTTCCACAGCTGCTTCCCGGGCCATTCGTACAAAATCACCCGCGGTAAATCGATAATCAGGGTCAACTATATCAATCAGATAATGCCTTATCCTCTGCAACTGCTCCTGATCAGGTTTTCCGCTCCCGATATCAAGCAGTCTATATACCTGCACTGAATCGACAGAAATAATTTCAAATTCTTCACCAGCAACATTCAGTGATATTTCTGTTTTACCTGCTGCTGTGGGACCAAGTATGACTGCTGCCTTAATCTGCTAACTCCGGTTATTCACTCTGTTCATGATTAATAAAAGTAATTTCTTCATTGAGAAGAATTTTCAATATATTTGGAACTACTTTCCAGTTTGTGTCTCTTTCCGGGTAATTTCTAATATTTGCTACTTTATCTACTGAATTCATAGCTGCTTTTGTAAAAACATATTTATTTGCATTATAAAAAAGCAGTTTATCGAGTGGTATAATCATTAAATTCCTCCAGAATTTCCTCTATTTCATTTTCAACATTTTTCATTTTACACTGTTCAGCTGCTGCAATTGCCTCAAGCCTTGCAAAGGCTTTATCCAGATTCTTATTTATTATCACATAATCAAAATACCTGTATTCAGAAATCTCCTCTTCAGCGGTTTTTAACCGGAGTTCTATCTGTTCCCTGGTGTCTGTCTGCCTCCCTTCAAGCCTGCTCCTAAGAACTTCCGGGGAGGGGGGTATGATAAAAACAAAAACTGCTTCAGGAAGCTTCCCTCTTAATGATCTGCTCCCCTGAATATCAACATCAAAAAGTGGAAATCTACCCGATTTTTTGATCCTGTCAATCTCTTTTATGGTTGTTCCATAATAATTTCCGTAAACCTCTGCCCACTCAAGAAATTCATCATTCCTGAGCATTTCAAGAAACTTCTCTCTACTTACGAAATTATAGTCAACACCGTCTATCTCCCCCCCCCTCATACCCCGTGTGGTTGTAGAGACAGAAAACATAAACCGTTTTTCGCTCTTAAGCAGCCGGTTAATAAGGGTAGTTTTGCCTGCTCCGGACGGCGCTGAAATAACAAATACCATTTTTCAACTTTCCGTATTAGTGGACAATCGGTTCCCCAATGTTTCAGGCTGCATAGCAGAAAGAATAATGTGACTGCTGTCCATTATAATTATGGAACGGGTTTTTCTGCCATGAGTTGCATCAATGAGACGATTATTCTCTTTCGCCTCCTCGCGAAGACGTTTCCCTGAAGCAGATGAGGGGGTAATTACTGCAATAACCCTTTCGGCAACAACAGCATTGCCGAATCCTATGTTTAATAAAGAAGTTTTCATAATATTTTCAATAAGCTTCCATTAATGTATATTGTCAAGTTGATTTTCGATAGTCTTCAGACAATATTTCTGCACTGTTCTCTTACTCTATCAATATGGTTTTTCACATTAACAACCAGGTGGGATATCTCCGAACTATTGGACTTTGACGCAATAGTATTAATCTCCCTGAAAAGTTCCTGAGAGATAAAGTCGAGTTTTCTCCCCATCTGGTCCTTTTCATTCATGGTTGATTTAAATTTTTTCAGATGATCACCAAGGCGGACAAGCTCTTCATTGATATCAAGTTTATCTGCTAATATTGCTATTTCCGAATATATTCTTGTATTATCAATAGCCCCGTCAGTAATAGTGAGGAGCTTTTTTTTAAGACTATCTTTCTTATCTTTAATGATATTACCGGATAATGATTTTATTACAGAAGTATCCTTTGTAATCTGTTCCAGAGACTGGAGAATATCCTTTTTTGTTACAGCCCCTTCTTTTTTTCTCATATCCCCGGTTTTTTTAATCACAACCCCTATATTTTTCAGAATATCTTTGGACGATTTTACCGATAAATTTGAGCGCTCCCTCTGTGTAATACCTTCAAGGGATAATATCGATTCAAACCTCAGTGGATCCTGAATTTTAAGTTTTTTATGCAGGTCTTTCAGCTCATTATAATATTTTGTAATCAGCTCCTTATTAAGGGCAACAGGCTTTACATTACTCCAGTCGAAAATATCAATATTAAGCTCAATTTTACCACGGTTAAAATTCTTTTTTAATATAGTTATATATTCATTCTCATAATTCCGGAGAATTTTCGGCAGATTTACATAAACCTCAAGATATTTTGAATTTAATGATTTAATCTCCACTGAATAAGAGAACTGATCTGTACTTGCTTCAATAAATGCATAGCCTGTCATACTTTCCATAAAATATTCCTATAATATTATTATTTCCTTACCAATTGTTTTAATTCTCAGCTCACCGGTTTCCAGATAAAAATCAATAGTCCTGCCGTAATCTGCACCAACATCTTCAGCAATTATTTCGATGTTATTTTTCGAAAGAATTTCTTTTACGCTTTTAATATTATTTACCCCTATTTCCCCCATCATGCTGGTTTCAAGATGTTTAAACATGGTTGCTCCGCCGGCAATTTTCGCAATCATATTGTGCTTTGATGCACCAGCTTCTATCAACTCGTCTATCATCAAAGGGATCGCTGATTCTGAATATTTTTTCATATTCCCTGTAGGCTTCTTTGATGATGGGAGCATAATATGAGACATGCCCCCTATTTTTTTACTCTTATCGTAGATGCATATACCAACACATGAACCAAGTATTGTGCGAAGAATATTGGGGGACACGGATATTTTCATATCTGCTATCCCCACATTAATTAGTTCAAAAGACATTTTCAGCTCCTGGGCCTGGGAATATATATAGGGGATTCCAGAATTTTTTTATAGAGAAAATCCTCGGAAATAGAATGAAGTGTTTCGGAATGACCGATAAAGAGATAGCCGTCATCAACTATAGAATCATAGAATCCTGACACAAGTTTTTTCTGATGTATTTTATCAAAATATATCATTACGTTTCTGCAGAATATTATATCAATATCCTTAGGGAAAGGATTTTTAAAAAAATTGAGGTAATAAAAGTTTACCATTTTCTTAAGATCATCATTAACCCTGTAAACACCCTTTTCCTTATCTTCAATTGTGAAATATTTTTTCAGCAGCTCAGGAGGGACCTTTTCAATTCTTCTCCCTGAATAAAAACCGTCTTTAGCAAACTCAAGTACTGACGGTGCAATATCAGTTGCAATAATTTCGATATTCCATCCTGCAAGATGCTTCATATTCTCCATTACACATACTGCAATAGTATAAGGTTCCTCACCAGTGGAGCAGGCTGCACTCCATATTCTCAGCTTTTTATTCTTCTTTGTTTTTGCTATTTCAGGGAGGCAGAAATCTGAAAGTGCTTCGAATTGTCTTTCATTTCTGAAAAAATATGTTTCATTTGTTGATACAACATCAAGGAGTTCCTCATATTCCTTTTTTTTTGCTTCACCGGTAAGCTTGTGCAGATAATTATAATAATCAATAAACTCCGACATTGAAAGGGCATTCAATCTTTTCCTGAGCCTGTTGGAGAGTAAAGTAATTTTACTGTCCTTCATATAAATTCCGCTTTCTTCATAAATAAGTAATGCAAATTTTTTAAATTCATCTTCAGTTAAACGTTTAATGTTTAGTTCCATATTCAGCTTACCCTTTCCATCTGCCCCCTGAAGAGAGCACGAGTTAATCTAATATCACTCTGATAATTTTAATTTCATAACTATTCCCGTTACATTGTTTCGCAAATCTTTTACAAACTCAACAATATAAACGGATGTTTCAATACTTTGATTTCGCAACCTACTCAAGTCTTCCTTATTACGTGCCCCCTTTAGGGCGCCCTCTGCCTGTACTGAGCTCGTCGAAGTAAGCACAGCGAAGAAGTACTCCCGGGGTAGACAGGGGACTGAATCCGGTAGATGCAGAAACAGATAACATTACACTCTTACCGGAATGAGCCGTAAATCTATGAAAATCAGCTATTAAGGCTGATTATAAGCTTCACTTCACCAGCCGGGATCCCGGAATATCTGGAAAGATCTTCAATGCTGTGCCCTTTAATATGAAGACTATTGATGAGACTATACTTATCATCAGAATAAAGGAAAAGCTCTTCAATATTTTCCGCCTCTTCAGCCATTATATGCGGCATAATATCATCATCAATTTTCAGATCTAAAACTCCGCCTCTAACCAGCTCCTTTTCAATACTGAAATTATCTGATGATTCTTCCTGCAACGATTTATATACCTGCCCCCCTGCGATTTCAAGACCTTTTTTAGCAAAAGGTATTTTATCAATCAGGTTCATGAAAAAGCTGCTGTCGCCGGAACCCGGGGATGGGCTCTTTTTTTCGACAAAAACTTCCTCTTTCTTCTCAACCTTCGCCTCTTCTTCATTTATGGAAGAATCACCCGGTCCGGGAGAACCATCGTTTTTAAATATATCATCACTCACAGTATAATCAAGTTTTTTCATTATCCCCTTTTCACCAGCCAGCTTTTTTATTACAGCAATTCTATTTTCAAGGATAGTGATATTCCTTTCAGCTGCAGCATTAAACTCGGTCATAATTTCGTTCATCTCACGCTTTAGCCGTTTCTCCTGAAAGGTTGAGGAAGTCCTCTCAATTTTGAGACTTAGAATCAGGTATATTACCGAGCCGGTAAAAAGATTAAACAGAATCATAAAAAAAATGTCCATAATCAGTGTTAATTCCTTAACTTTTATTTGAAATAAAATGCTCTAATATTCCTGCCGCCCTGGGCGGCGGGAATATGGGAAACATCATTATTACACTAAAAAACATCTTTTGTAATAATTACTAATCCATATTATTCCCTTTTATTATGTCTCATCAATTATTAGATCTACAATTAATAATCAATGTTAATTCCTAGAAATATATTTTAGTGTAAAAATGGACTATTTTATATCCCCGCCGCCTTCGGCGGCGGGGATAATAGAGCATTTCTTTACAATAATAAGTTTAAGAATAAATACTGATTAATAATATAAAATGATGCTTATTCTATTTAAAAACATCAATTATTCGCCCCATTTTATCATCTTTCATCTTCTCTGAAGGTGTTCTCTCCTCTTCACCATTCTCTTTCCCCCCGTGAGCACTGCGATGGTCTTTTTTTTTATCTTCATCTCTTATTGCGGTTTTTTCGCCCTCTTCTAGTTCTTCCAGTCTGGCATCTGCAAGATTTGACTTGTCTTTTGCCTCTTTCCCCAGTACATGCTGCTGCTCCGCCAGGGCTCCAAGTTTTGCCTGCTCACCTTTCCCGACCTCCAGCATTTGCGCCATATTTGTCTGAATGTCTATCGGTTTTATTGTCATCGGGGATACCCCTCTATCTTCTCCTCACCAGAGTTGAAATGCGCTGACTCCCTTCAACAAACTGAGGAGGCTCATAATCTGATATATGAATGTCATCACCTTCAAGCGTAAACTTGACGTGATTGTAATTATCCCTTATTTTAAAATCCTTATCTTTAATATATATTTCAACACCGGGATATGCCACCTTTTCTGCACATATTTTCCCTTTATGCTCAAGCATATCCATGTATGAATTCAGCTCTTCAAGCTCTGTATTAACCTCATTAAACCTCTCTGAAAGTTTTTCCTCCCTGGCTGTAATATCTGACAGCATCTTTTCCCTTTCAGGGGGGAGCTTACCTGCATTCCGTTTCTGTGTTGTAAGAGTTTTAATATCGAGCCTTATGGTTGTAAGCTCAGATTCAACCTCTTCTTTAATTTTAGTAAGCTCATCCATCTGCTGCAGAATCTTGGGATTTACCCCTACCCTTATTACTGTACGTGTTGAACCCTCTGCACCGAGAAATCTGGTATTAACCTCATCCCCTGCCCTGATAACTCCGCCGGCAATCCTTGCCCGTCTACCTATGGAGTATAATTTTTCACCTGCATCAACATGGGAATGGAGAATACCTTCAGGAATGACTACATTCTTTTCAGCAACTACATTACAATTCTGGCAGAATTTTGCAAAGACAGACCCGCCTGTTGACTCCACTCTGGCTTCATCTTTCCCGGAAATACCCTGATGTATTATTATATCCCCTTCTGCTTCGATAAATGCCTTCTGTACGGTTCCCTTTACCTCTACATTTCCTGCAGCCTTAACTTCAAAATTATCCTGCACGCTCCCCTGAATAATTACAGACCCTAAAAATACTATATTACCGGTTTCAAGTGAAACATCCCCGTTTACAATAAATACAGGTTCAACTGTAAGCCGCCCGAGCTTGTATACCACCTGCCCGTTTATTTCAGCTGTAAGTTCAATCCCGTCCTCTGAAAGGATTGTACCTTTACCATGTTTAATTGCCACATCTCTGCCCGACTTGGCAGGGAGGACCCTGTTTGTAATGGTTCTTCCTGGAATACCCTCTTCTGCCGGCACCTTTACCGCAAGGAGCTGCCCTGCAACAACATTCTCAAGAAGCTCAAGATTTTTAAAATCTACTTTACCCGAATCATCCTCTTCAAAGTGAATTTCCGATTTATCAATCCGCACTTTATAATCTATATATGCATCATTACCATTTCTCGGGTATTGCCCCAATGCTCCAAGAAGCGGTTTTTTATAATCCATTTCTTCGAGATAAGCTTTAATCTCTTCCTCTTTAATACCTACTACAACACCTGAATTTCTAAGGCCTTCAAGAACATCCTCATAATCCATATGTCTCCCGCAATACTTGGGAGTACTAAAATGGACAAAAGCCTTCATCTCATCTTCTGTAACTTCAACCCTCATGGTGCCGTCGTAATTCATGTTCGGCACCCAATCCCCTATTTTAATCTTTTCACCATCGGCTTTTTTAACACCCTTTTCAATCGCCTTCATATCAAACTGAGTCATCCTCATTTCACGGCATCTCATTTCAACAACAGAAGCCTGAACCCTGGATCCGGCCCCTTTGGAAGGATTAACAGTAAGCCATACCCCCGATTTAGTGACACGAATCTTAAATGAGCCGTCCACATCGCAGCCTTCATCTAAATAGACACCTGGAGAGGCAATGCCTCCCAGCTTCATTTCAAATTCATCAAGGTTCATTGAATCACTGGAGAGTTTGAGCGGTGTAACTATGACCCTATAGGGCTGCCTGCCGATTCCGAAAAAACCGCTGGTGCCTTTTTCAACTATTTCATAATCCAGAGAGGACACATCTATATTAAGTTCTGCAGCGGCCAGATCAAGGGCCTGTTTTACAGAATCAGCATAAACTTCAACAGAATTATCATCGGAGTCTGAGCTCCCCTGTTCCAGTTCCGCAAAAAGATCTTTTAAAGTAGTCATATTAACCAACGATATTGGATTTAATCCTTCCAAGACGTCCCCTGAGCCTCATTATAGCCTTTGTGTGAAGCTGGGATACCCTGCTTTCTGTAACTTCCAGAACCTCTCCGATCTCTTTGAGGGTAAGATCTTCATAATAATATAATACAATAACTTTCTTCTCCTTATCAGGAAGCTTTTTTATTGCATCAATAATGTAGTCCTTAATCTCCTCTTTTTCTATTAAAACATCGGGATTCATACTTTCCGGTGCTTCTAATGTTTCAAGAATAGACATCTCGTCGCTTTCATCACCAAGATACCATATATCATTAAGGGAAAGCATTGAAGTTCCGCTAAGTTTATTAAGGAGCGACTGAAACTCTTCACCTGAAACCCCGAGCTCCTTTGCGATCTCCTCATCCTCAACTGTCCGCCCCAGCTTGTTTTCCAGTTCAGATATTACCTGCTCTATCTGTTTTGCCTTCTGTCTTATTGACCTGGGGATCCAGTCAATCGACCGCAATTCATCAAAAATTGCACCTCTGATCCGTGTCATTGCATAGGTTTTAAACTTTATCCCTCTATTAGGATCAAATTTGCCTATGGCATCAAGAAGCCCGAAAATCCCGTATGATACCAGGTCTTCAAATTCAATATTCTGGGGCATACCCATAGATACTTTTCCGGCAACATATTTAACAAGCGGAGCGTATTTTATGACAAAATAGTCACGTATACCCTGGTCATTCTCTTTATTGAACTTATCCCAGAGCTTTTCTTCTTCGATAGACTCATACTCTTTAAATTTTTTATTATCCATAAACACATTCCCGGAAAATTATTCTTTATCTTTACTCATCATGGTTCTTACCGCATCAGCAATAATTTTAGGTTCATATCCATTAAACTGATCGGACATTATTATATGTTTACCCATCTTACCCTCTGAGACATTAAGCTCGCTGTTCAAACCATGATCAGCTACTGAGCTTAATTTTTCGTAAGAGCTTTCATCAAAACCGGTAAAACCTGAGTCATCTGTTTCCGGAACTGATCCGGAACCTTCCATATCTGAAAATTCTGTACTGCCGTTAACAACATCCGAAACATCCTCAAATTCTGCTGAACCGGAACCCCCGGAGAGAATTTCATACAATTCAGGGACATAATTTTTAATAACCATAATTACCCCGAAACCTATGCCGCAAAAAACAACAGCGGTAATCAAAGATCTGGTTATCACTACAGAAAAATCTATCCCTGCGGCAAACCCGGTTATAAAAGAGAGAAAAAACCCGGCAAACCCGAAAATAATCACGGTTTTTGTTTCTACACCAACCCCTTCGAGCTTAACCATCTTCTTTTACCGGAACCCCCATTTTTTAATCTATAAACAACAGGTAAAAATAAAACAAATCAAGCTTTTTTCTTTCATGTATTATCCGCATTAAAATGTCCAATAAGATTTCTTACGAAAGATGATACTCCGCCGTTTTTATCGTTATCTATCTCTTTATTGTTGATTCTGTCAGCTATTACTTTAACGCAGCCTGAAGCCCTGCATTTAGGATATCCCACAATAAAAGGCTTTTGATTCCTCACCGATTTTGGAACATATGGATCTTCATAAACAAATCCCAGATTCTCCACCTTTATATTAAGAAACTGCCCCGCTATATTTATTACCCGCTGTGCCACCCTCTTCCCCTCCGTTACTGACTGTGCCCTGTTAACAATAAGCCTTATCTGCTTTTCACTGCTGTGAGAAGCGATAGTTTTAATAATGCCGTATGCATCTGTTATAGCAGTCGGCTCAGGGGTTGTAACCACAATAATTTCGTCAGAAGCGAGTATAAAACTCATAACATTCTGGGAAATTCCTGCTCCAGTATCAATTATCAGGTAATCATCATTGGCCAGTTCAGATATAGAGCTGATAAAGTCCTCTCTCTGTTTAGGTTCAAGATTTGCAAGCTGATGAAAACCTGATGCGCCGGCAATTATCTTTATACCTTCCGGTACTTCAATAATAATATCTCTCAGTTTCTTTTTCCCTTTTATTACATGATAAAGGTTATATTTTGGAATAATTCCAAGAATTACATTTATATTAGCAAGCCCAAGGTCTGCATCAATCATAGTCACAGATTTTCCGTCCTGGGCAAGTGCTATTGATAGACTTACAGAGAGGCTTGTTTTGCCCACGCCCCCTTTCCCGCTTGTTATTACAATAATTCTGGTTCTGGAAGAATCATTAGTATTCTGCTGCAGAACCAGTCTTCGAAGATTAGCTGCCTGATCCACTGAGGACCTCCTGATAATTAATCAGCTGAAGTGCCTATCATCATTTCTGCTATCCCTTCAGGATCAGCCACATGAATGTCGTTCGGCACTTCCTGCCCGTCTGTAAAATACGAAATGGGCTTATTATACTTATCGGCAATATTTATTACATTCCCGATAAAAGAAGTTTCATCAACTTTGGTAATTATAACACTATCGAACTGCATAACACCAAAAGCTTTAAAAATCTCATTTAAATCATTCTTTTTGGTATTAGCACTTACGCAGAGTATCTTTTCAAAATCGTATTCAACAGTCTCTGCAAAACTTTTAATCTCAGCGATTTTCAGCTCATTGTTATGGCTTCTCCCTGAAGTATCAACCAGAATTATGTCAGATTTCTCCCTGGAAATAATTTCCCTGAAATTTTTCTGATCACTTATAACATGAACAGGAATTTTCATAATTTCCGCATATTTTTTCAGCTGTTCAGTTGCCGCTATTCTGTAATTATCGATTGTAATAAATGAAACTTTATTCCCCTCTCTCAGGGAGTGTATAGCGCCAAGTTTTGCTATAGTTGTAGTTTTACCCACACCTGTAGGCCCCACAAACATTACAATTTTCTTCCTGTTCCCTTTTTTTATAGGGCCCGATGTTAATATTTTATTTTTCAGAAGATCCTTGAAACTCTTTTCAATTTTATATTTATCCTTAAGATCCTCCCTGCTCACACTGTTACGCACCTCTCTAATCATTATTTCACACTCTTCAGGATCAAAATCGTTATCCTTAAGTTTTTCACGATAGGGATTCATCACAGTATCATCTGCACATGGTTGAGCAGAATTATGGCCTGTCTGTTTCTGTGCATCCAGGAGCCTGTTGAGAGCATTTTTAATATCATTTACTTCACGCTCAATATTTTTAACAAGATCCGACTCACCCCCTGAAGAGCTGCTCAAAGAAGTCCGGGTTAAGGGTGATGAAGTTTTTTCAATTACTTCAGTTTTAGATGATGCAGAGACCGGTTCAGGTTTTTTAAAACTGCTGAGACTGCTGTTCAGTGAATCAATTGATTTGTTTATAGAGTCCATATTAAAATCGTCCTTCACTCCGGAGGCCCGGTCAAGTATCTCCTGAACCTTACCCAGCCTTGAGGTTTCTCTGCTGTCATCTACTGTAAAATCTATGCTGCTCTTTTTAGCCTGTGCTAAACCGGCTAACCCTTTTTTTTCTTTAACTGCCGCGGTCAGTTCCACAACCTCTTTGGCAAAAAATTTAGATTTAAGAAAGCCTCCCTGCTTTACATATTTATGACTGATAGGGATCGCTTCATCACCATGTTCCATTCTAAGCTTTTTCATTGCTTCATTATAGTTATCAGCTGTGATTTTGAGATATTTCATTTCCAATCTCCTGAGATTTATTTGTTAAATAATAATATCCGATACATCAGTTTATGCAGCACTTGGAACAAGGGCTGACACAATTACGTTTACTTTTACATTTTTACTTATTTCATTATATGCAAGCACCACCGGCCCCTGCACTTCCCTTTCAAGAAGAGTAAAGGTTACACTCCTGATCTGTGGAGAGACAAGAAATACGGGGGTAAACCCCATCTTGCTTGCTCTCTGGTAAGCATCAAGGAGTGACCCGATAACCGCACTATGTGTATCAGGATCCATGCCTGCAACACGCCCTTCAACCGGATCTTCATGAATTGATTCGCGTATAACAGCTTCTATTTCCGGGTCAACTGTAATAACAGAAAGCACATTATCCTCTGCCAGATAACCCCCGGTAATCTGCCTGGATAGAGCTGAACGTACATATTCAGTTAAAATCCCTGCATCCCGGGTATACTCTGAATATGTGGCAAGAGTTTCAAGAATAGTGACCATATTTCTGATGGAAACACGCTCCCGGAGAAGATTCTGGAGAACTTTCTGCATCTCGCCAAGTTTCATCTTCTCATCAATCTCTTTCACTACTGCGGGATAATCATTTTTAATATTATTTATCAGTTTCTGGACCTCTTCTCTGCCCAGAATTTCATCTGCATGTCTCTTTATTATTTCTGTAAGATGGGTTGCCACAATTGTGGGACAATCCACAACTGTATATCCCCTGCTTTCTGCAAGATCCCTGTTATCCGGTTCTATCCAGATGGCGCTTAAATTAAAAACCGGCTCAATAAACTCCAGTCCTTCAATTTTCTCTCTTATATCACCGGAATCCATAGCCATAAGCTTGCCCACCTGAAGCACCCCCATGGCAACCTCCACCCCTTTTATAAGAATGGAATACATTTCAGGTTCAAGCTCCATATTATCCCTGATCCTGATTGGTGGAACAATAAGTCCCATATCCAGGGCGCTTCTCCGCCTTATATTTGTAATCCTGTCCAGAAGTGTCCCCCCCTGCTCCGGATCAACAAGGGGGATAAGATTATACCCTATTTCAACTTCCAGGGGATCCACCTGTATTAGGGGTAAAACCGATTCAGGTTTTGTATCTTTTACAGAAGCCTCCCTGGCCTCTAATGCCATATGCTCTTTCTCCTCCTCCTGTGCCTGAGTGAGAAAATAAGCCATTGATGCCATTCCGGCAGAAAGAAAAATAAGAGGGATTTTCGGGAAACCGGGAATAAGTATAGATGCACCAAGGGCTCCCGCTGTAATATAAAGGGCCCGGGGCTGGGAACTGAGCTGTTTAGAAAGCTGGTCCCCCAGATTCTCATTCGATACTGCCCTGGTTACAATAATACCAGTTGCTGTAGTTATAAGGAGAGATGGTATCTGACTTACAAGGCCGTCACCTATACTTAAAAGTGTATATGTACGAAGAGCCACTTCAAAAGGCTCACCCCTCTGGACCATGCCTACAATAAATCCGCCAATAATATTTATAAAAGTAATTACAATGCTGACTTTTACATCACCCTGAACAAATTTTGATGCACCATCCATGGCTCCGTAAAAATCGGCTTCTTTCCTGATCTCTTCACGTCTTGTTTTAGCCTCAACCTCTGTGATGAGGCCATTGGATAGATCGGAATCTATACTCATCTGCTTGCCAGGCATTGCATCAAGAGTAAATCTTGCTGCAACTTCCGCTGTTCTTGTTGCACCTTTTGTTATAACTATAAACTGAACTGCCACCAGAATTATAAATATGATAAAACCGACTACATAATTCCCCCCCACAACAAAATTACCGAAGGTCTTGACTATTTTACCGTCAAAAGCAGCCCCTTCAAGGAGGATAAGACGTGTTGATGATACATTCAGCGCAAGGCGGAATACTGTTGAAACCAGAAGCAGGGAGGGAAAAACAGAAAAATCGAATGAACGGTGAACAAACATAACGATCATAAGAATCAGCAGACCGATCATTATACTCACTGCCATAAGTAGATCGAGAAGAAAAGTGGGCAGAGGAATGATAAGCATCATTACAACAGAAATAACACCGATCCCCATTAGAAAATCGGTTTTCTGCATCCACGCCCTCTGACCCGGTGTCAGGGAAAGTCCAGTCGCCATCAATATACTCCTTTCCTACACTACCTTTTTCAGTTTTTTATCCCTTTTATAAAGCTCGGCGTAAACAAAAGAAACCGCTTTAAAGAGCTCTTCAGGAATCATCTCCCCCACGTCGAGACGGTAATACAATTCTCTCGCCAGAGGCTTATTTTCAATCATTTCTATAGAATGCTGCCTGGCCACTTCTCTTATCTTCAATGCCATACTGTCAACACCCTTTGCCACAACTACCGGTGCATCCATTACATCATTATCATATTTCAGGGCAATGGCAAAGTGAGTCGGATTTGTGACAATTACATCAGCTTTCGGGACCTCACTAATCATATTCCTCATTGCGATTTCCCGCTGCATCTCCCTCATTCTTGCCCTTATATAAGGGTCACCCATTGTTTCCTTTAATTCCTCTTTCACTTCCTGTTTCTTCATCTTTAATGATTCTATAAATTCATGCTTCTGAAAAAAATAATCCGGTATGGAAAGAACCAGGAGAAGCACAGAGCTCCATACCACAATCTTCAGGGCTGAAAACATGACAATTTTAACTGCCATCTGAATTGAAATATCGGGTGTTCTCATCATATCTTCAAAGTCAGCAGAGATTATAAGATATGAAACAAAACCGATTGCAATTACCTTAAAAAGAGATTTGAAAAGATTCATTGCAACCTGCTTAGAGAAAAATATCTTTTTCATCATCTCTGCAGGTCCCAGCTTTATTTTATTCCAGTCAAACTTCAATGGCGACATCTGAAATCCCACCTGTGAAGCCTCCGCTGCAATTGCACTGAAAAAAACCGCAGCAAATACAGGGAGTAATATTTTAGCGCTTTCAAAAATGAGCATAAAAAATTCAAAGCGAATATTACGCATTGTTATCTCTTTCCCGGCAAAACCGGTAAGATAATGTCTGGTTATTCCTGCTAAAGACTCATATATCCATGAACTGAAAATAAAGATAACCAGGCATCCCACAATTACAACCACTGCCTGGGGCAGTTCCTGGGTTTTAGCCACCTGCCCCTTTTCACGGGCCTCCCTCAGTTTCTTTTCAGTCGGCTCTTCTGTTCTGCCGTCATCTTCTGCAGCAAAAAGCTGAAGATCTAACCTGAAAATTTCAGGATCTTCATAGAAGCAGGGGAAAAATATGTTATCCCGCTCTTTCATGTGGGCCAGTTCCGCAACATCCCGGTTAATAATTCAAAGCCCCTTTCGAGAGCCACGCGCATAATTCTGACAATTAGAGGTGACGCAAGAACAAGGATCATAAAGGCCACAATAATTTTAAATGGGAATCCAAGCATCATTATATTCATCTGCGGCGCCACCTTTGCAAGGACCCCCATACTTACAGTAACAAGAAAAATTGTAGCAACAACAGGCATTGCAATCTTGAGAGCTATTATAAACATCCCGGAAAAGGAATGGATTAATATCTGCATTATCCCCCCTGTTGCCGCTTTACTTATCCCGAAAAGCGGTGCCAGCTCAAATGACCTGAAAACAGCTTCAATCATAAAGTGATGTCCGCTTATTGCGAGAAAAATAAGTATCCCTATCATATTCTTCAATTGCCCTATTAGCGGAACCGAAACCTGCGCCATGGGATCAAGAACTTCATTTATACCAAACCCTATCTGCACAGCAAAATACTGTCCTGATAACTGGAAAGCTGTAAAGATTATTGATATCAGAAACCCTATAAGAACCCCTATTATTACCTGCTGAATCACAAGGAGGTAATAATACCCCATTGAATCGGGTATCTTCAAAACAGCAGCAGGGACAACAGGGAAAATGACTATACTTATAAGAAAAGACAAAAGCGCTTTCATTCGAAACGGAATAACCCCACTTGAAAAAAATGGGGCTATCATTATCATGGCATTTACCCTTATAAGTATAAGGAGAAAAGCCTGAAAATTATTAACAAAATACTGCATATACCTTTTACCCTACTCCGATTTTTTCAATGAGCATAAAAAGGTTAACCGTATAATTTACCAGCATATGAATCATCCATGGCCCGAAAAAGATAATGGCCATAAATATCGCTATTATCTTCGGGACAAATGTCAGGGTCTGCTCCTGAATAGATGTTGTAGTCTGAATAATTGAAACTATCAGGCCCACAAACATGCCGATACCGAGAACCGGAGCTGCAACAACAAGTGTAATAAGCAGCGCCTCCCTTAAAAGCTTAATTACCATTATATCTGTCATATCACTTCTCCGTCACATCCTGAACGACTTGACCAGCTCGTAAACCAGCAGATTCCACCCGTCAACAAGTACAAAGAGAATAAGCTTAAAGGGGAGTGAAATCATTACAGGGGGAAGCATAATCATACCCATGGCCATAAGGGCACTTGCAATAACCATATCAATAACAATGAAAGGAAGAAATAAAAATATACCTATTTCAAAAGCTATCCTCAGCTCACTTATCATAAAGGCCGGAATAAGACAGTATGTTGGAACATCGTTTTTATTGTTGGGCTTATCAATATTTGAAAGTTTGATAAACAGGGCTATATCTTTCTCTCGGGTCTGCTTAAACATAAATTCCCTCAGAGGCTCAATCCCCCGGTCATAAAACTGCTGATTGGAAATTTTACCCTCAAGATAAGGCTGCAGCGCTTTATCATTCATCTCTGTCAGGGTGGGGGCCATGATGAAAAAGGTTAAAAACAGTGAAAGGCCCACTATCACCTGTGTTGGGGGCATCTGCTGCAGCGACAGGGCCCTTTTAACAAAATCAAGAACAATTACCACCCTGGTAAAGGCGGTTGTCATAAGTATAATTGAAGGAGCCAGTGTGAGAATCGACAGAAGAAATAGCATCTGCAGACTTAAAGCCACATCTTTAGGGCTTGTGGCCTCAGAAATATCAAATGCAATTTTGGGGATAGGCATCCTAACCCCGCCCGCATCCTGAGCCAGAAGCATAGCCGGAACAGCTAAAAAAATCGCTGTCAGGGCATATATTGTATATTTAATCTTCATGATTCCCGTTCATTTTCTTAAGTCTGTTTTTCTGATTATTAAGATAAGTTACATCCATTTCATCCTCAGACATCTCCTCCATCGAATAGATCTTACCTTTTTTATCTCTCTTCCGGTTAATAAAGGTGACAGCTTTCCCTATCTGATCCATAACAATATCCTGGAACCCCTTCCCCTGAAGCGGTGAGGATGTTGAGCTTAAAAGACGTATCCGGTCAATCTCATCCCTCTCTTTTATTTCAGTAAGAAGATTGATATTATTATCAGAGACTCCAAGCAAAAAAACCTTACCTGCCATATCCACAACATGAAGCGTTTTCCCCGGGCCGAGAGGCACAACAGATAAAACCTGAACAACACTCTGTCCTGTAAGCTGAATCCCCGATTTCTGCTGAATAAAACGTAAAAACATGTAAAATCCCATTGCAAGAAGACCCAGTACAAAAATTGTCTTCATCATAAGCCAGCCGTAAGATTCCTCTTCAACCCTGGGCCTGAAATCCTCTTCTTCAAAACCCTGCCCCGGAACCTTTTCAGCTTCTTCAGGCTTCCCCTGCGTTATGTCTCCTTTCGAATCACTGCTTTTTTCTGTCTGCTGCTGTTCATTGTCACCATAAAGATAAAAAGAATCCGCATAAGGAGCCGAACAATAAAAGAGCGCCACAAAAAATATAAAAATAATTCTCATGGTAAAAGGGTATTTCTTCCGAAAAGATAATGTGTTATTATGTCTCATAATTTTTTATGTTAAAAAAAAATCCTCAACCTTTTATTTACCTGAATTCCCCTATCCGTATCAGGACCGGATAAGGCTTCTCAATTATACTTCCGGCTTTTAATAATTCAACCTTAAAAGCCGAAACCTGCACATTTAGCAGTCACACTGCATTTAAAACCATACCTGCTACTTATGGACTGTCCTGAACCTTTCATCCTGACTTACAATATCAGTTACACGAACACCGAAATTTTCATCAATTACAACAACTTCCCCTTTAGCAATAAGCTTCCCGTTTACAAGAAGATCAACAGGCTCACCTGCCAGCTTGTCAAGTTCGATTATAGATCCCTCTCCAAGGCCTAATATATCCTTAACAAGCTTTGAAGTCCTTCCCAGCTCAACAGTCATTGTCATCTCAACGTCAAGAAGAAGACTTATATCACCATAGCCGCCGGTTGTTATACTTTCACCCATCTGGGGAAATCTTACTGAACTTATCTGCGCCTGAGGTCCCCCCTGGTGCTGCTGCTGAGATGAAGACTGCCCCCCTGCACCGCGACCCAGTGTTGACGCTATGCTGCTGTCCATAATATGAAAGAGTTTTGAATTCATTACTCCGTCAATTATGATGTCATAGGTAACTTTTACAATCTCCCCGAAAGGAAGCTGAAGTTCGCCGCCGCTCCCTGCCACAGATACTACAGCAGGGGTTGTATTAACGGTTCCCCCTATTTTATTACCAAACTGGGTAGCCATGGAGGAAATAAACTGATTTGTGAATTCCTGAATTGTACTCTGATGTGCATCTGAAATATCCGCAGGCACAGAACCGCTTTCATCGCCCATCATAAGTGAGGATATGGCGCCCGCGTCATTATAATTAAAGACTACAAGATTTTTTCCATTAATGCTGCCGGTATAGTCCATTGAAACCTGAACATACTTCCCGCGAAAATCATTCCTCATCATTTCCTGAGGTTTTACTTCAACCACAGGATTTGAAAGAACAAGATTTTTACCCCCCAGGTATCCGCTGAGAGATGGAGCAACAAGTGCAATAGCAGAATTTATCAGATTCCGCAGATTACCCTGCTCCGATGGTGTAAATGAGGATGATCCGCCCCCTGAAGAAGGGAAATCCATTCCCCCAAGGGGATCGGGGCCTGAGGTTATATCATCAGCTCCCTGTAACAGAGCATCAATTTCGTCTTGTGATAAGGAGCCGTCTCCCATAGTTCCCTCCAGTTCAGTCTGTTGTTACTTCTCTTATTTCCGGCTTTAATTGACTACGAACTCTTTAAAATAAATCTCTTTTATCTTTCCGGAAATAAGCCTTATATTAATATGGGCCTTTATCTCTTCTCCAAGAATCAAAGCTCCGCTTACAGAGTTCAGATCCTCAAAGGTTTTCCCCTGAAGAAGAATATTTACAATATGCTGTATCTCGTCACGTCGCCTTATAAGCTCATTATTAAGCTCCGGGCTCGGCTCATATGCCAGAGAAATCTGAAGCTTAATAAAACGTGGCTCAGCATCAGATGTTGTCTTCGAAAAAGCAGGAAGCTCATATGTTGCCAGTGGCGGAGGCGGAGGCGCCGCTATTATATCCTGGCTCTTCTCATACCTGCTCTCCTGTACATTTTTGGCAACAAGAAATGAAATACCAATCATAAGCACAACCAGTATAATACCGCCTGCCACATACAAAAGTATTTTTACAATTTTCGATGTATCAGCACTCTCCTCACTACCCCTGGATTGCGCCTCATCTTCCATTACATCTCTTTCTTCATCACCCATAGATTCCGCCGTTAATATAGTTTATCAGATTCAATCCGCTTAAACCAGACACTTATGTGACATAATAGCAAACATTTATATAACATGTCAATTAATTTATTCATTCATGCACAAATGTTAGTATTATTTACTATCGCCACTCCTCATCAGGCAAAGGCCTCTCTATCCGCGCGTCACTCCCCTGCGTAAAAGCCCTGTCCCTGAGAATCACAATATCGACCCTCCTGTTATAGGCTCTCCCCTCCGGGGTATTATTAGTATCCAGCGGCCTCTGTTCAGCAAATGCCACTGCTGAAAGCTGCTTCGGATTTATCTTCTCCTCCTCCTGGAGGTATCTCAATACATTTATCCCTCTTGCACCTGAAAGTTCCCAGTTTGTGGAAAATCCCCTTGTTGCACCAGGTGCACTTATAGGATTACTGTCTGTATGCCCTTCAATGCGTGTAAAATTAGGAATTTCCCGCAACACGTTCCCCACCTTTGCAAGCACCGGCTTCATCTCATTTTTAAGAGCCGCGCTCCCGGGGTCAAAAAATGAATCACTGGCAAGGGTTATTACAAGACCCCGCTCATCCTCTGTAACCCTCACCTTTTTGGTCTCGATTTCAGGCTTAAATACAGAAACCGCCCTTTGCAGTTTCAGGGAAAGGGCCCGCCCCTGGGTTGTAGAGGGGAGATTCTTCATATTCTGCCCCATTTCAACGAGTTTCCCCGAAGAAAGAGAATATCCCCCTTCCATCATGCCCAGAGAGCCTCTGAAAGAGCTGAGGACAAGATAAAAGTCCTCACCATCGATTTCAGCGAAGCTCATCATTACTATAAAGAATGTAAGAAGAAGGGTTGTCATATCACTCCATGACACCATCCACAAGGGAGCACCCTTCTTCTGCTTCTGTTTCTTTTTAAGAGCCACTAATCACCAACCTCCTGAGTGATTTCCACTCTCTGGGAAGGCTCAAGGAAAGCGATGAGCTTATCCCTTACTATCCTGGGGTTATCCCCGGCCTGTATTGACAGGGTACCCTCTATCATTATCAGCTTCATGAGAACCTCCTCCTGCGCCCTTACTTCCAGCTTGTTAGCTATAGGTATAAGAACCGCATTTGCAAGAATCGCCCCATAAAGTGTTGTAATAAGCGCTGTTGACATACCCGGGCCAATAGAAGCTTTATCCTCCAGGTTAACCATCATAAGAATAAGACCCATCAGTGTACCGATCATACCAAAAGCAGGGGCGAGAAAACCCCAGTCCTCAAATACCTTTTTACCCTTGTCATGCCTTTCGATAACATAGGTCAATTCTGTTTCCATGACCCGCCGCACAAGCTCCGGATCTGTTCCGTCAACAACCAGGCGTATACCGCTTTTCATAAAATCATCATCAAGCTCATCTACATTATCCTCAAGAGCAAGGAGTCCCTCTCTCCTCGCCTTTTCAGAAAAGGATACCAGGGTAATAATAAGATCTTTAGGATTAACTTCAGGCGCAAAAAAAGCGAATCTTACTATCTTACCCATTCCAAGAATATAGCTCAATGGATTTGAAGCAAGCAGACCTGAAAATGATCCACCCACAGTAATCATAATAGAAGCAGGGTCAAAAAAAAGGGAAAGATCTCCACTGGCAAAAAGAACACCGAGCAGCAGAAAGACAAAAGCCATGGAAATGCCCAGAACGCTCGCTAAATCCATATTTTACTCCGTATAATTTAAAAAATAAATATTATTCATATTTTCATCACTCTTGCACTTAAAACATTATATCTGCCGGAAATAAAAGCAATTATTACCGCAAACAGATCTAATAATTCTATTTTTAATTTCGGCAGATAAAGGCCATAACAAAATCCAATTTTTTATACTAAAGAGATTAAAGATCAATAATAACAGTTTTTATGGCCCCACATCAGAAGAATGTCCCCTTAATATTGCTCAAGACCTCTTCTGTAATTCTTTACCAGCTCGATTATTTCCCCGGCACTCTCCTTAACAAGGTATTTTCTGTCATTTGTAAGGGTTATTACTGTATCTGGCTTTGTTTCAATTATTTCAATATGGAACGAATTTAATATAAACTCATCCCCATTAAGCTTATGAAGTTTTATCATACTATTTTCTCCTTTTCCGGGTTCCATAATTTTTTTTAAAAAAATCAGCCAGTTCCATTTTTACAATGCCTGCCCCGGAACACCCCGGATAACTGCTGTCAATAACAGGGTATTGCCCCCCCTTAAACAGGTCCTCAAGCCACATTTTTGCAGCCAGGAACTGGTTATTCGTATATGTTACTTTTCCATCCCTTACTATTTCATAATCTCTTGATACCCTGACAGCACTCATATCAATAGAAGGATACGTATTGAGCCTCCCGGAAGCAGCATACCTTCTCTCCCCTGAAACTGTGCCTGAAACATAATACCTGTCACTGAATCCCAGGTCATTCCCCACAAGTACCAGGTTTCCAATCCCGCACCCCAGAGCAATAGATACAGCCTGGGTAACTATTATGCTCCCTGTTGCAACAAATCCCAGGTCTCTCCCTGCTGTATCCCAGAGTTCATCAAAGTAATCACCATCCATCATCCAATTGTAAAAACTCATGGCGCCACTCCAGCTCCTAAGGTTGCTGTTTGAAGTACAGCTGAAAGCAAGAAGATGCATATCTGATGTATCTATTCCGGAAAAGAATCCGGCAGGTGTTGTTTCACAGGTAATTACATAGTGGGGTCTGATACCATGCAGCAGAAGGGGCTTTAGTGCCATATCTGAAGCTATATAGACCAGATCGATCCGGTCTCGATATTTTTTCAGCAGTTGAACATTCTTTTCAAGTCCCGGCCCGGCGCCTATCACTATTACATTGCGGTTTTTCAGTTTTCCTGTCATGTTTGCCAGTCCGCCATACCTGCGTATGAAAGAAAGATTTTTGGTAAGATTAATTTTAAAGACACGCGACCTTTCATAGAGCATGCCCGCGTTAAGATTCCGGAAGATTTCCTCTTTATTTACCATTCAGCACCGGTGTTAATTCCTTAACTAGTATCTGGGATAAAATGATCTTACATCCTCTATTTAACATCAATGTTAATCGAGACACACCGGTATTTTCAAGCATTTTATTGAGAGGAGAAGGAAAGGGGGAATATTTATTCAAATAATCGGGGAAGGGTGATCCGCTTACCCCTTTATCAATATTGTAAAATAACGGACAAGCTTGGCGTAATCGAGATCAATGGGATCGAGCTCTTCGATAATACCTACAAAAAATATTACAGCCTGAAGCACACGCGCAGCTGTAACCTCATCAAGATCAAAAGGCCCTTTTCCCCCTACGGCATTTTCACGGATAATTGTCTCATAAAAAGACCTGTGATTGCTGAAAAATCTCTGGAGCATTGCCTTTATAACATCATTCTCAAAAGAATATAAAATTATATTTATAATTATTCTTATATTGCTTCGATCAAGCACAAAGTTTTCCACACCAAGGAGAGAGGATATGGGAGCCATTTCTTCGGAATTAAGTTCGCTATTAAGCATTTTCCTGTGGGTTCTGGCAAGTTCGTCATACATATCATTGATAAGTTCTATATATATATCTTCTTTTGCAGCAAAATAGTGAAGGACTCCCCCTTTTGAATAACCTGCCTCATCGGCAATTTCCTGAACCGAAATATTTGAATATACACTCTTCTGCAGAAGCCTTTTTAAAGCCTCTGTTATCAGCTTCTTTTTTACCTTAACTTTATCATCCTTAACGCTGCTCAATACAATGAACCCCTACACTCTTATTCAGGACAGTTGAAAACAGAGACAGTAATCATGCAAGAAAAAAAAGAGTATTTCTGCACAGATTAGCGTATCTACAGAAAAAGTGAAGGTACAAAACCGGAATGACAAATCCGTTAAAATCCGACTTTTCAGACAGCCCGATATAATATTATCCATTTTTACACTGAAATATATTTTCTGGAATTAACATTGTTAAAAATAACAGATAAAGATCTGATTTTTATAATGAATCCCTTGACAAAAGAATCCTCCCTGATGAATAAAAAGTTAAGGAATATATCCCGGAATTCAAAATAAATGAAAAGAAATATTATATCAGAATCTGAGAGTGAAACACTGAACATTGCAATTGAACTTGGCAGGAATGCCCGGCCCGGGTTAATTATTACCCTGAGCGGCGAGCTGGGCACAGGTAAAACAGTAATGGCAAAGGGGATAGCAAAGGGTCTTGGCATTGAAGATGATATAACAAGCCCCACATTCAGCCTCTTTGAAATGTACGAGGGAACACTCCCCCTTTACCATTTTGACCTTTATCGTATTGAAAATGCAAAGGAGCTGGAAAACCTTCACTTCGAAGGATACTGGTACGGTTCCGGGGTTTCTGTTGTGGAATGGCCGGAAAGAGCAGCCGGAATTCTCAATGGCCATCTCGTTTCAGTACTTATTGAGCGTATTGATGATGAAACACGGAGAATAACAATTGAATACCCTGATTATTGACACATCCACCAGCATGAGTATTCTGACCCTCACGGTAAAAGATAAAACCAGCAGCATAATAGAAAATGCCGGGACAAGTCATTCCACAACAATGTTCGATTCACTTACAAAGCTGTTCAGCATCAGCGGGATTACCGTTAAAGAGGTTGAACTTGTAGGCACAGGCATAGGTCCCGGATCATTTACCGGGGTACGCATTGCTGTTTCAACTGCACGGATGTTTGCACAGCTCCTGGGAGCGCCCCTTGTGGGGATCCAGAGTCATGAAATTTTCGCATCATCCCCGCTTCAGCCCGGCTTTACACATACACTTGTGGCCTTTGACGCAAAAAAAAACAGGGTATTTGGCGCCCTCTACAGGGGAAATAAATCGACCCCGGAGGCAGTAACCCTTCCTGCTGACTACACAATAGATGAGGCAATAAAAGATATTGGAGAAAAATCGTCTGTCAGGCTAATCGGTGACGGATGCGGCAAATATCTGCATGAAATTGAAACTGCGCTGAATAAAAATGGAAGCACCTGCTGTTATGATGAAGCTTTTACACCCTGCGGTGAAGATATATACAGGCTGTTTATTGAAAAATACCGCAGAAATCCGCAACTTTACTCTGACTACAACTCAATTGTACCAGATTACGGCAGAAAATCTGATGCAGAGACAGATCTGGAAAAAAGAAAAGGTATGCCTATTTGCGGCCTTTAATACTCTTAATAAGCCTCGATTTATACTCTGCTTCCATAGGTTTAAGCACGCTGTAGAATCTTTTCATCTCATCCTTTCTTGAAGAATACCCTTCAAAATCTACTCCAAGTATAAGATTCCCTTCAGAATCTGTAGTGGTCGATTTTATTTCACCATATATAGTAAGAGGCGCCTGAAGCTTGAATACTATGTCAAAAACAAAGCCCCGTGATTTCTGAATATATTTTTTTAAATCAGGGTTTGAGATTTTCATCTTGGCCCCGCCCCTGCTTAGATCCATAATCTGCTGATGAACAGGAACAAGAAGTGTATTGGCATCCCTTATACGGTCCACCAGCTTAAAAGACATATCTTTAAGCTCAATTACCTTATCTATACCCATCTTCTCTTTTTTGGAAATAGCCTGAATATATGCAAAAGTTACCGATTTTTCATCTTCTGTAATATAGATTACTGGTACAATAATCACCGATTTTATTCCTTTTTCGATATTACGCTTTATCAGTTTTTCCAGCTCTGCTCCATATGTACCTGCAACATCGATAAAATCATCTGTAAGGGCCTTATACGATTCCGGGTCACTTACATTCTGAATAAACAGGGTTTTCCCTGTATTTTTTATTATTTTAAGCACAGCATCTTTTGTATCAATACTTAAAACATCTATCCTGAACTGATCGGCAAATCTGCTGTTTGCGGTCTGGAACTGGTCAAGAACAACTTTAATGCTCGTGGGTATACTGAACTTATTAAGCTCAATAGTATGTTTCGACACCCTGAAATTGGTTGCCACTCCGTCATCAGAGGAAATCTTAAAGCGCAGGTCCCTCCTCCCCTCTGTTGCCCTCCTGGCGCTTACTATTTTACATTTAAAATAACCGGGGCCGAGCTCCTCAAGAATCTGAAGATCAACTTCTATATATTTATCAGATAAGCCATATATAACAATATTCCCGTCAGCTTTATAATAAGGATCGGTCACTATCATTAAAGTATTGTCCGGATTATATTCATTTATCAGAACTTCGCGTTTTTCAACGTCATATTTTATGTACAGCTTTCTTGTATTAAACTGTTCACGAAGAATTCCTACAACATCATTTATTGTCTGGAATGAATTAAAGTTTCTATTGGTTCTCTCTTTTGTCTTCAACAACCCGGACCCTCGAACTGTTTATTATTAATTATACCACCAAAAAGCAGTTCACACTTAACATCAATGAACAACCTTACCAGGCTCTTATAATTCACTGTTTAATATATCGGTTAGATTAAAATAATTCAATAACAATTTCGAAAAAGAATTAATAATTGAGAAGGGGTAAGCTTCTATATATTTTTCTGCAGGATTTGCAGAATAAAAAAGAGGGCACTTGCCCTCTTTTTTAAAGAAAAAATAAAATTCAACTTACTTCTTAGCCTTTGGCTTAGCTTTTGCTTTAGCTTTCGGCTTAGCTTTAGCTTTAGCATCAGCTTCTTTCTTCTTTGCAGCTGCCAGCTCTTTGTCGAGCTTCGCAATTGCTGCCTGTTCAGACTTGAGTTCTTTCTCAAGCTTACCAAGCTTTTGCTTCTTTCTTTTGATGGTATTCTCCAGTTGTTTAGCAGTAGCCATGAAACACACCTCAACAGTAAATTTAATTATTACATATCAATTATCTTACTGGATATAAAATTAAAATAATTGCAAGTAAAAAATATAAAAATCGTATAACAGCCTGATTAATATGTAATAATTATCGTCACCGCAGGCTGAAGACATTAAATTATTATTTTTTACGTCATACTCCATTGATCGGAGAGAGGAATTTTCCTGCTATTAATGTCTTGACTAAATGGGGTGCTGATCTTTTCTGATGAAATATAAGACTTTCTACAGTAAATTACGCAGAGAAAAGAGACCTTTACGGTCTGGAGGAATAAAAATGAGTTCTAAACTCCCGATAGTAGCCATAGTTGGCAGACAAAATGTGGGGAAATCAACCCTTTTCAATGCCCTTGTAAGAAACAAGCGGTCAATCGTAGATTCTTTCCCCGGATTAACAAGGGACGTCATCTCAGCTACCATGACGCATAACTCAACGAGCTTTGTTATTTCCGACACCCCGGGGCTCGACCTTCCGGGTACTTCGGAATTATCAGAACAGATAATTGAATCAGCAAAAAAACATCTGGAAAAAGCTTCTGTTATTCTTTTCCTCATGGAAAATCCGGCTCCTGAATCATTTGATCTTGAACTTGCAGATGTTTTAAGGAAACTCAATATCCCGGGGATCATAGCTGTCAACAAAATGGACAGCAATGACAGGCTTGAAAACATGATAAACTTCTACGAAAGGGGCTTTAATGAGGTAATACCGATTGCTGCTATTAACCGTTTTAACATAGAACTGCTCCTTGATACAATTGTGAACCTTCTCCCTGACAAAAAAACAAAGATTGATCAGCCCGATCTTAAAGTAGCAATAGTGGGGAGACCAAACAGCGGGAAATCCACGCTCCTCAATGCATTTATAGGCTATGAACGATCTGTTGTATCTGATATTCCGGGCACAACCAGAGATTCGGTGGATGAAACATTCAGATATCAGGAGAAAACCATTCAGATTATTGACACAGCGGGGATCCGGAAGAAAAGCAAAATTACTGAAAACATTGAATACTATTCATTCACCCGGACTGTAGACTCGATAAACAGGAGCGATGTGACAATACATATGCTCGATGCCACTGTGGGTCTCACTGAAAATGATAAAAAAATATCTGATGAGATCCTTAAATCAAGAAGACCTATAATTATTGCAATCAACAAATGGGATGCCATTGAAAAGGATTACAAGACTTTTGAAGAATATAAAGATACGATTATCTTCAAATACTACAGGGCAGTTGATTTTCCCATAATCTCAATTTCCGCACTGAACAAGCAGAGAATCAGCAAACTTATTGATACTGCAATAGAACTTGGCGAAAAAGCAAAGAGAAGAATTGACACACCGACCCTGAACAGGGTTATAGGCGAACTGCAGAGAGCGGGTAAAATAGCGAAACTTGGTGAAACAATTAAAATATACTACGCAGCACAGATAAATACAGTACCGCCTCAATTCAAATTTTTTGTAAATAATGCCTCCCTTTTCAAAAAGGATATAATCCGCTATTTCGAAAAATCGCTGCAGCAGAGGTTTGACCTGGAAGGTTTACCTGTAATAATACAGCTTGAAGGGAAGAAACGGGATAAAAAGGGTGCACCCATAAGAAGCAGTAAGCCGCAAACAGATAATACAACTGCTAAAAAACCGACTGCCCGCAAAAAATCCGCAAAAAAACCGGTAAAACCGGGGGGATCTGTAACCAAGGGGAAAGGCTCAGACAGGAAAGGCCCTGGTAAAAAGAAACGTTAAACCCTGACCCGCCCTTCAATTGATTTAGCTATTGTAGCGCTGTCAACATACTCCATATCCGAGCCCACAGGGAGCCCATGGGCAATCCGGGTAACATTAATATTAAATGGCTCCATAAGTCCTGCCAGGTAAAGAGTTGTTGCCTCACCCTCTATTGTGGGATTAAGGGCTATTATTACCTCATCAAACTTTTCTCTCCCCAGCCTTTCCATAAGCGACTTCAAATTAAGATCAGCAGGGCCTATCCCGTCAAGTGGGGAGATAAGACCGGAAATAACATGGTAGAGCCCCTTAAATTCACCTGTAGCTTCAATTGTAAGGAGATCGCGGGCACCCTCCACAAGACAGAGGATAGATCGATCCCTTACCGGATCGGAACATATGCTGCATATTTGAGAATCGGATATACCGCTGCAGACAGCGCAGGTAAGGATGTTCTCCTTTAAGTCGATTATTGACTGGACCAGATCCTGTACCTGTGAACCTGACTGCCTGAGAAGATGAAAAGCGATTCTGGCAGCGCTTTTTTTACCCACACCGGGGAGCCGGGAAAGCTCCCTTATTACCCTGTTGAGAAATACTGATGGTTCAGTCAATTCTGATAATCCTTTTCTGCAGTTTATTATTTAAAAAGACTTCCCAGATCCATCCCGCCGGTCAGTTTCTTCATCTCTTCAGCGGAATACTCCCTGGCATTATGGACTGCATCGTTTACTGCTGTAAGAACCATCTTTTCAATCTGTTTTGTATCACCGGTTTTTACAAGTTCATCACTTATAGAAATACTCATAAGGGAAAATTCGCCATTAACAACAGCCTTCACTGCACCTCCGGCACTTTCACCTTCGATTTTAGCCTTCTTTATTGTTTTCTGGATATTTTTCATCTCCTTCTGCATACGGAGGAGATTCCCCATATCACCAAGTCCTTTAAGCATATCATTCTCCTTTTTTTATTATTTCACCATAAAAGGCGTCTTTTATCCGTGCAACTGAGGGGCTCTCCACCTCAAAATCACCCTTCTCAGGCTGAGAAATCATCTCTGCCTCAGGCAATGGCCCCTCATCCTGGGAATAATCCTCAGGAGAGTATTCAGGCTCAGGTAGAGGCTCTATTATTTTTTTATCAGGCCTTTTAAGCTGTTCAATCTGACATTTAATTTTTTCCCCGTATTTAACGGAGAGATCTTTTTCTATAAAATCAATAACTTTGGCGTCAACCGTTTTAGTATACTCTGCAATATCTATTCCGTAAGGGTAGCCTAATTTTAAAATCCCCTCACTGAACTCCGGGAGAACCGGCCTGAGAATATAAAAAAGAGGACTTTTCTGCTCACCCAGCTCTTTAATAAAATCGGACCATAAAGCCTCAATACTCTTTCGCTCCCCTCCCCCCTGTTTACTGCGAGGTGAAGGGGTATCAGTTATTTTTTTTTTTACAGATTGATTATCAGCAGGTTTTTCATCAGAAACAGAGCCGGAAGTTTCAAGTTTTCTGATTATTTCTGAAATTGACGGGTTCTTTACCACTGAAATCATATCAAGGAGCGCCATCTCCAGATAGACCCTTTCACCTGTGGCAAAACGAAGCCCGGATGAAAGTTCTGAAACAATGGTAAAAAATCTGCTTAAAACCTCATCATTAAAAACTGAAGCTGCACCCTTAAGGCCTGCAGCCTCATCTTCGGAAAGTGCAAGAATCCCTTTTATATCTATCCCATTATGAATAAGCCGCAATGAACGGACAATATCAATAAGGCCGGAAATATACCTGGAAAGATCAATACCCAGGCTCACTATCCTTTCCACCTCTTCAATAATCCCCTTAACATCCCCATGAGCTATAAATTCCATAACCCGTATATAGCTTTCGAAAGGAACAATCCCCAGGATTGCCAGTGTGTCCTCCTCGGAAATTTCGATGCTGCTCCCCTCATGGGATCCGGAAAAGGATATTACCTGATCAAGAAGCGACTGGGCATCCCTCATGGATCCGTCTGCAACACGGGCCAGGGGATATAATGCTCCGGAGGCAATTTTATACCCCTCTTTTTTAACTATACTCTTAAGATGATCTGCTACTATTTCCACGGGGATTTTTTTAAAAAAATACTTCTGGCATCTTGAAAGAATTGTATCAGGTATTTTATGTATTTCGGTTGTGGCAAAGATAAACACCACGTGCGGGGGAGGCTCCTCAAGTGTTTTAAGAAGGGCGTTAAAGGCCTGTGTGGTGACCATATGTACTTCATCAATAATATAGACTTTATATCTCGATTTAGCAGGAGCAAAATTTACATTTTCCCTTATCTCCCTGATATTCTCCACACCATTATTGGAAGCACCGTCAATTTCTATTACATCGAAGGATATACCCTGCTTTATTTCGAGGCAGTTTTCACATTTTCCGCATGGTTCAGGGGTTGGCCCCTCTTTACAGTTAAGAGCCCTGGCAAGTATACGGGCCATTGTGGTTTTACCCACACCCCTGGGGCCGGAAAAAAGATAGGCATGGGATATTCTGCCGTATTTAATACTATTCTGGATAGTTCTTGAAACATGATCCTGGAAGACAACTTCACTGAATGTCTGAGGGCGCCATTTTCTGGCTATTACCTGGTATGCCATATTATACCGAATTGAAATCTATTTTCGGAAAGGGGGGGATTCGAACCCCCGGTTACTTGCGCAACACACGGTTTCCAACCGTGCTCCTTAGGCCTCTCGGACACCTTTCCCTGATTTAATATACCTGATAAATTAACTGTATATCTTTGTCAATAAACAATTTTTAAATAGAGCCTGTCATTCCGGCCGAAGTGATAAGGTGCTGCGAAAATCTCCCGAAAGAATCAGAGGTTAGGAGATTCCCGCAAAATTAGACTGCTTCCTACATTATTTCATTTTCTTTGAAAAAATATGCTATTTCAAAAGCTGCAGTGTCTGGAGCATCAGAACCATGAACAACATTATACTGAATGCTTTCAGCAAAATCCGCTCTGATTGTTCCAGGATCAGCCTCTTTGAAATTTGTTGCTCCCATAAGCCTTCTGTTAGCGGCGATAGCATCTACCCCTTCAAGAACCATAAGCACAACAGGTCCCTGAGTCATAAACTCACAGAGCTCCCCATAAAAAGGTCTCTCCTTATGAACAGCATAAAACCCCTTTGCCTCATCCAGAGTCATATGATATTTTTTAATTGCAGCAATGCGGAGCCCGGCAGTTTCAAACCTCTTAATAATTTCACCGATTATGTTTTTCTTTACACCATCCGGCTTGATAATCGATAGAGTACGTTCCATAATAATTCTCCTGAAAATCGGAATATTCGCAGAGATAAATAATTAAAAAAGGCTGCCCGATCTTATCAGTCAGCCTCTTTTTGTGCCCAGGGCGGGACTTGAACCCACACAGGAAAATCCCACATGGCCCTCAACCATGCGTGTCTACCAGTTCCACCACCTGGGCATGAACCCTTTCAAGTTACAGAAGTCTAAATATATCAGGGTAAAATTATGTCAACAAAAAAAGATAATAAAAAAATTTTCGACCGTTCATGCTCCCCTTCCCCCCCTTAGTGGAGGAAAGGGGATAAAAATTTAATATACTATCTTCAAAACTTCATCAAAATAATTAACAAAATAAGCATCCAGACCCTTTTTTATATATCCGGGAAGCTCATCAAAATCTTTTTTATTTTCAAAGGGATAAATTATAGTTTTAACTTTCGCTTTTTTTGCAGCTATTGTTTTTTCCTTAACTCCGCCAATAGGTAGAACCTTCCCTGTAACAGTGAGCTCCCCTGTCATTGCCACATTCTTTTTTACAGGTTTGTTTTTTACAAGAGAGTAAAGACAGGTAGCCATGGTTATGCCCGCTGATGGCCCGTCTTTTGGTGTAGCACCTGCAGGGACATGAAGATGGATTTGATGGCTATCAAAAAAATCAGGATCAATGCCGTAATCCTTAATCCTGGACTGTACATAGGTGTATGCTATTTCTGAAGACTCGCGCATTACATCCTTAAGCTGACCTGTCTGCTTAAATCCCTTTGTTTTAGAAGGTACTGCTGTTGCCTCCACATAAAGCGTAGTACCCCCCATGCTTGTCCAGGCAAGTCCCATTACAACACCCGGTATACTCTTATCATAAAGAGACTCATCTGTAAATCTGGGTTTGCCGAGAAAATCTTCAAGGTTGTCAGCTGTTACACTTATTGTACCCGGATCACCTTCGGCAAATTTCCGGGTGCTTTTCCTCATTATTTTTTTAATATTATTCTCAAGAGAGCGGACACCAGCCTCCCTTGCATAACCGTCGATTATTTTTTTCAGGGCACCGTTGTCTATCTTCACCATATTCTTTTTAAGTCCATGAGCATCCTGCTGCTTTCTAATGAGATATTTTTTTGCTATCTCCAGCTTCTCTTCAAGGATATAACCGGAAAGCTTCATTATCTCCATCCTGTCAAGGAGGGGAGCCGGTATTGTATCGAGCTGATTAGCTGTTGCTATAAACAGGACATTAGATATATCAAAACGGAGATCGATATAATGATCAAGGAAATTTATGTTCTGCTCGGAATCAAGTACCTCAAGAAGTGCGGAAGCCGGATCACCCTGAAAACTGGCACCGATCTTATCTATTTCATCCAGCATAATAACAGGGTTCGCAACAGATACTGTTTTAAGGCTCTGCATTATTTTACCCGGCATAGCCCCGATATATGTTCTCCTGTGCCCCTTTATCTCAGCCTCATCCCTCATCCCGCCAAGGGAGAACCTGAAGAATTTACGGTTCAATGCCTCTGCCACAGACTTCCCGATTGATGTTTTACCAACACCGGGAGGGCCTATAAAACATATTATTGATCCGGAGATATTCCCCTTCATTTTACCGGTGGATATAAACTCAAGAATCCTGTCTTTAATATCATCAAGGCCGTAGTGATCTCTATCGAGGATTTTCCGCGCCTTTGCAATATCATAATTATCCTCTGAATAAACGCCCCAGGGGAGCGAGGTAAGCCAGTCAAGGTAGTTTCTGCTTACACCATACTCTGCTGAATGAGGCTCCAGAAGCCGCATCTTATTCATCTCTTCATCAATTTTTTTCTCTGCTTCTTCAGTGAGTTTAAGATTTTCAATACGCTTCTGAAACTTTTCTATTTCCGAGCTCTTTTCATCCTTTTCCAGGCCAAGCTCTTTTTTAATCTCCTTGAGCTGCTCCTTAAGAAAAAATTCCTTCTGCTGTTTTGAGATTCTGTCTTCGATCTGCTGAGTGATTTTTTTCTGCAGCTTGCTTAGCTCAATCTCCTTTTTCAGAAGAAGGAGTACTTTTTTAACCCGCTGACGCACATCAAATGTTTCAAGCACATCCTGAACCTCGCCTGAATCTGCTGAGGTCATTGACGCCACAAAGTCGGAAAGCTTCCCCGGATCCTCAACGCTGAACCTGTTGAGGAAAAGCTTCAGCTCCTCCTGAAAAAGAGAATTTGTTTTTATTAAATCTTTTACAGAGCTTATAATTGCCATTGAATAGGCTTTCATCTCCTCTGTAGGTTTAAAATCTGTTTCATAATAGTGTTCAACGCTCCACTTTAAAACAGGTTCATCCTGAATAACCTCTTTAAGTGTAAAACGCCCCAGTGCATTGAGCATTACCTGCACTGTCTTTTCATCAATAGGGGTAATCTTTATTAACTTTACAGCCACACCCACACTGTAAAGATCCTCTGAGCGGGCTATACCATCGTGCTGGTTTCTAATTAAAACCACACCCCCTATCTTGTTTGGCGAATCGATTATAGCCTGGGCGCTCTCAACCATAAAATCACCTGTAAGGATTAATGGTATCATCATGCCGGGGAATATGGGCCGTTGGGAAATTGGAATAATAGTTAAATTGTCGGGACGGAACTCCTGTGCCAGTATAAGCTGGTTTTCCAGATTAGATTTTTCTACAGACATATCATATCCTCTCAATAGAGAAATTAATTTTGCTTATAAAATTTCCGCAATATTAGACAAAATCTATATACAATAGTAAGATACAATTTTCCAGTGTTAATTCCTAAACTTTTAGTTGAAATAAATTATTTTAATATCCCCGCCGCCGAAGGCGGCGGGGATATTAAAAAACAGCATTATTACGCTGAAAAATATTTTTAGCAGCAATTACCGATTTTTTTTGTCATTCTACAAAAATATCGCTGATTCTTTCAATAAAAAATCTTTCAGTAAGCCATTCACTTATAGTAAAAATATAAGGGGATTCTGATGAAGTTGCATAGTATTTCCCCTCCCCGGTTTTACCGAATATATTAAGAACAATATCATCACCCTGTACCCTGAGCCTGACAATACCAAGCACCCTCCCCAGAGACCTTTCATTTATACCTTCAGGATATGTGTCAGCTCTGAGCGGGCTGAACGATGCAAGCATGGAGTTTATCCTTTCCGGAGCCACAAGGCGGTTACCAAAGCCGGTTAAGTACCATTTTCTCGCATTATCTATTGCCACTTCTGAATCATTAGGGGCCTTATCACTTGTCAGTTTCTGGTAAAATGAATAGGTTCGTCCTTTGTATCTCACTGAAATCGATTCAATAGAGTCCCTGTTGATATTTACAATGGTTTTATCTCTCAGCTCATCAATGCTCCGGGTAAAATCCTCTGCCATAATCCCTGAAGCAAGATATATTCCGGGTTCATCATCAACCATTACAAAAACATGATTCAGGGTCGCCCCACCCTTTCCTATATAAAGATCGCGGAGCAGGGTACCGCCTGAACTGACCCGCACATGTACCCTCTTCTCATCAGTAAGATCATACCTGTCAGTATACCCCTTTTCCGAGATAAGATCAAGTAATTTTAAATCCTTAATTTTACCTTCAATGGAGTCAATAAAATCATTATCAGCAGCATAGGCTTCATCATTAATAACCCAGCTGCTCCCCTCTTTATAAATTCTCACGGTGTAATCGGGAGCTGAAACTTTTATTTCATCAGCCGGCACGTCCCAGCCCTTAAGCTCAGGGATATGGCTCTTAAAAGATAAGCGGGGGAGAATTATCGCCAGTCCCAGAAAGGCTATTATGCCAAGGCTGACCGCCTTTTTCCTGTTCATTATTTATGACCTCCGGAGAAATTAATCTCGATTATTTTTTTTCCAGCCACACGTCTTCTCCAAACCACAAGTCCGGTTAAAATCACAAAGAAGGGGACCATACCCATATTTATCACCTTCAGCAGAAATCTGGTACGCTCCTCTGTTCTATCAAGGGGATTATAGCTGATACTTTTCCCTTTCATCTCCGGCACATAATCATTACCTGAAAGATAATCCACAAAGGAATGAAGAAGAATGTCATTTGAAAAGGCGCCGCTTCCGCTCCCTGCCAATGCCCCGCGGGCATGATCAATAAAACCGGAAGTGGCAATCTCTGATGATCCCACCACAATGATTTCCGTTCTGCCGGAAGCCACTGTTTTATCAAGCGCAGCTGAAGTTCTGATCCGGTTAATGGCTTTACTGTTAAGAACAGCCGGTGCTCCCTTTTCTTTGAAATAGCTCTGAAAAGATCCGGCAGCACCTGCTGCAATTATCCGGCTATCAAGCATTTCATCTGAAGGGGGGGCCATGGTCATGGGATTAAAATTTACACGACCTTCCATTGTCCAGCTTTGAGGGGAAGTGGATATAAGATCGTAAAAAACTACATCCTTATTATCAGCACTTACTGCTGACTCAAGGGATGATGCCTTAATAAAAAGAGCACTATTAATATATTTTGTAATTATACTTTTTCTGCTGAGCCCCTCCCGCCCTATCATAGGCATAAGAGGATAATCTTTTATCATGCTCCCCATGTTGACCCTGGCACAATTCAAGTCCAATACAATATCTTTATTGATCTTTACCCCATAGTGTTCAAACATCTCCTCAAGACCTGAAGAAACAGGTATCACCATAGGCTGATTCCCCATAAAAGCCTGCTGCTGATTAGGATTTATTTCCATGAATGAATTTGCAAAATAAAGAAGAGATTTACCCTGCATAAGGAACTGGTCAATCTTATATTTCTCCTCTTCAGTGAATTCAGTAACAGGGCCGTTTATTACCATCACATCAATATTCTCAGGAACATCATCAAGCTGCAGGTCCACCTCTACCAGATTATACATCCCGGATAGAATAGAGTTAAAGAGAGCTGCACCATCCGGATCCCTCTCTTCGCGAATCTCAGGTATTCCATGCCCCACTATATATGCCACATCCCTGTTTACACTGAGAATATCACCTACTGCACTATTTATTTTCTCCTCAAGAGAATCTATACCTGATATGGCATTTGTTCCAAACAGTGTGGGTACAACATTAATCTCTATTCTGCGGAATCTGTTATTCCCTGACAATACAAGGCCGAAAGGTGTCTCGCCGGCTTTTACTGTTTCACCTGAAGGCGTGCGGGTGGCACCCCACCTGAGCCGGGGGACTCCATATAGTGCCGCAGGATCATGCTCTTTAGCAAGTATTCGGGGATCTATAATATTAAATTTAATTTTACCATAATTGATTCTGTTGCTCCTGTCAGCCGCCTCCCTTACATAATCGCTGAGCTTGTCTATTCCGTCTATAGGGAGTTTTTCAAGCCTGGGGTCAAGGTAAAGGGTCAGGTTGACAGGTTCCTCCAGCTTAAGAAGCCTGTCGATCTTTGAAGTCATCTTTTCAATTCTTGATGATATTTCATACTCAAGTCCCACAGGTGTTGTAAGGGCCTCTATCTTTTCAACAAGATCCGCATGCTGAATCACCAGGCCCATGTATACACTCCGCACCTTTACCTGGTCACTGACAAACTCACGGCTCTGCACAGGCCTTATACCGTAATCTGCAGCTTCCTTTTCAAGATCTTTCTGAGGGATAATTTCATAAGAAAAATTTCTGTTCCCGTGAAAGCTGTATTCCATGAGCAGATCCTTCAGGTATCTTGACACTGCATCATGCTCCGCAGGAAGTTCCTCAGAAAAGAATACTTTCACCTTAAGCTTTTCCTGGAGGTTTGAAACAAGCTCTCTGCTCTTTGGCGAAAGTGAATATGTGCCTGACTCAGTCAGGTCAAGGCGAAAAGGGAAAGATGCCACGGCAATATTTATCATAATAATTATAATTATATTAAGAAATAACTGAGTATTTCTTTCTTCAGTTTTTACTATAGAGGATATTTTCGTTTTAAAAAAATCAGTAATTTCCTTTATTGTCATGGAACTATCTCCGCCTCTCCAGTATTTTAACAGTAAACATCATTGCCAGGGCTGATACTGAAATAAAATAGATTATATCCCTTGAATCGATTACACCCCTGGAGATATTCTGAAAATGAAAATCTGTGCCCAGATATGAGAGAAACCCCAGAGATGAGGGGAGGAATATTGTAATCTTATCAATAAGCCACAGTGAAAAAGCAGCGCCCCATGTAAGAATAAATGCCACTATCTGATTTCTGGTGACAGATGAAAAAAGGAGACCAATAGAGATTAAAGCAGCAGCAAGAAAAAGCGCCCCAATATATCCCCCTGCAACCGGACCGGGATCGGGAGACCCCACAAGCACTACTGTTACAAAATAAAAAAGTGTTGGAGAGAGCATTATCTGGGTAAAAATCAAAGCTGCAGCAAATTTTCCCAGCACTATTTCCCACATCCCGAGAGGGAGAGTGAGCAGAATTTCCAGTGAACCTGAATGCCTCTCCTCTGCAAAGAGTCTCATTGTTACTGCAGGTAATACAAAGCAGAACATAAGAGGGAGGAGCTGGAAAAGCCCCCTCATCTCTGCCTGATTAAAATAGAAAAAATCCTTGAAAAAGAAAAATCCGGTAAAAATAAGAAAAACTGTTATTACAATATATGCAATGGGGCTGCTGAAGTAGCTCCGGAGCTCTTTCCCTGCAACCGTAATTATTCCGTTAAATCTCCCCATTGTTCCCTCCCGATGTGAGCTCTCTGAAGATATTTTCCAGGCTCTCAAACTCCTGCCTCATTTCGTATATTACCCAGCCGTTTTTAACCGCAGCTTCAAATATAACAGGCCTTACATCATCGGAACCTGATGCTGTTACCATCAATGAAGTAAAATTGCTGTCATCAAGAGGATCTACTCTTTCAACCCCCTCTGCTGCTTTCAGTATAGCATATGCCTCATCGAATAAGGCTCCCCTGATTTTTAAACATATATTCCTCTTACCCCTGACTGCACTCTGCAGATTCGCTGTGGTATCATCTGCAGCTATTCTTCCTTTATCGATAATAATTATACGGTCGCATGCAGCCTCAACTTCATGGAGTATATGAGTTGAAAGTATTACAGTTTTACTTTTCCCCAGCTCCTTAATCAGGTTGCGTATCTCAACTATCTCAACAGGATCGAGCCCGGAGGTTGGTTCATCGAGTATTAGCACCTGCGGATCATGTATTATTGCATGGGCAAGCCCTACCCTCTGCCTGTATCCCTTGGAAAGCTCCATAATATTTTTATGCATCACATCCCTGATTCTGCAGATTTCTGCTGCGTTGCGGATAGACTCATCCCCCTCCAGCCCTCTTACCCGGGCCACAAAACTGAGGTAATCGTAAACAATCATATCCCCATATAGAGGGGCAGATTCAGGGAGGTAACCGATTATTTTTTTTATCTCTTTAGCAGAATCCTTCGAATTGAATCCTCCAACTGTAACTGAACCTGAATCAGGTTCTATATAGCAGCTGAGCATGCGGAGGGTGGTGGTTTTACCCGCTCCGTTGGGGCCGAGAAAACCTGTAATCTCCCCCTCTTTCACAACAAAGGAAAGATTATCTACAGCTTTAAATGAGCCGTAAGATTTTGTTAATCCTGAAACTTCTATCATACCCGGGACAACCCCCATCTGTAATTTTTACCAGTCACCATAGTTACGTAATTTCCGCAGACTAAAAGGATATACAATATCCCCCCTTTCGGGAAAGTTTTTTTACCAGTGTTTTCTGTAAATAATTATTTATGTGAAATTATATGAATACTTATATTCAGCAATTTTTTATTCAATAAGTTTTTATTGATCATTTATTGTTACATAAAAATTATTTTTCAAAAGGTATTTACACTTCAGCATATTTAAAAAAATGTTTTGATCAATAATTAGAACAATTATTAATCAAAACATTTTTTTACTAATGCTTCAGCTCTATTGTGCCGATATTAGAGTTAGGAACAAATCTCATTGGAGGATACCATGAACGCAATAAGCGGCGGATTTGATATAACAAAAAGTTTACTGGCTATGGGGGATCTGTTGAAAAATATCACAGCACAGACAACAGGACTTCAGGATAAACTTTTACGCACTCTTGCAGTAGAAAAAGGTGCAGACCCCAATCTGGGAAATAAACTGGATATTGAGGCATAATTGTACCTTATGCCTCAACACTTCAATACTTCCCACTTGACCTCTTTACAACAGGATTAAAAAAATATCCTGATTAGGATTTCTTTGCAACAAAATATGGGAATATCCCCCTGAATTCCTTATATTACATTTTAGATCAATACTGGAATATTACAATTGACAACCTGATTTAAAAATGCGGATTTAATACTTTTTTTGAATAGTAAAGTCCTTATTAAAGGATTAAAATTATCCAAATAAAAAAGTTATTAAACTATATTTAAAAGTTGAGAAAAATGAAAATCGGCAAGCCATACAAAATCAAAACTGTTTTTACTTTCACTACATTCATTTTTATAATTCTATTCGGAATTACTATTGTATATCTTGTAAATAGCTATATGAAAAAACAGGCACTCATTGAAGCTGAGGCAAAAGCGCGCATAATCACTGATTTAAGTCTTTCCATACATACATATTTTTCCCATAATCTTAAACCTGCGGTTTTTAAAATCTCTGATAAAACTTCTTCAAATCAATACTTCGATCCTGTGTGGATGTCCTCCACTTACGCGGTAAGAGAGATAAAAAAATATTTTTCCGGAATCAATGAAAACGGCTACTATTACAAGGAGTGTGCAATTAATGCGCGTAGCCCGGAAAACGAAGCGGATGAATATGAAAAAGAATTTATTGCAGAATTAAACAGCAGCGGAATTGAAAGCAGAACCGCTGTAAGGGTAATCAATGACTCCACTTATCTCGATATTTTAAGGAGAGGAGAGGTAATGGAGAAGAGCTGTTTAAGATGCCACAGCACCCCGGAAAATGCTCCTCAGGAGATGGTAAACCATTACGGCTCTGAAAAAAGTTTCAACAGAACAGATGGGGAAGTAATATCAGCCATATCAATAAGGATACCACTGGAAGAAGCATACGGTGATGCCAACCGTCTCTCCATGATGCTCTCAGGTATAATAGTTTTTATTGTTTTAATATATGCAGCAGGTACTGTTGAAATTAACAGGCGCCTTATTTTTTCTCCTCTGAAGAAACTTCAACGCAGGGCGACCAATATTTTAAATAACAGAGAAAAACTTTCAGAAATAGTTGAACCTGAAGGGAGCCTGGAGATAAGGAACCTGACCGGCGCCTTCAATGCCATGTCCATTGAACTGTCATCATTCATGTCAGACCTGGAGAAAAAACTGGAAGAAAGAACCTCAGAAATTGTTTCCGCCAACAGAGAACTGGAAAAATCTATTCAGGAAAAGGATCTTCTCCTTAAAGAAGTGCATCACAGGATTAAAAACAATATGTCCATGATTGGGGGACTTTTAATGCTTCAGGCTGAAACCGTTGATAACGAATCAGCTGCAGCATCACTCATTGATGCGCAGGGGCGGATAGCAAACATGATGCTTCTCTATGACAAGCTGTATAAAAACGCAGCCTACGGAGACATTATGACTGCTGACTATATCCCTGACCTTATAGATGATATACGCAGTACATTCTCCGGTACTAACTCAATAACCCTTCACAAGAAAATTGAAAATTTTGAAATACACGCCCGCACACTCTTCCCCATTTCTCTTATAATCAATGAACTTATTACAAATTCATTCAAGTATGCCTTCCCTGATAAGAGAGACGGAATCATAACAGTACAGATTAACCGGGAAGAAGAAAATTCAATTGAAATCCGTGTTGAAGATAACGGCATCGGACTGCCGCCCGATTTCAGCATAACTGATCCGAAAACCTTCGGGCTCTACCTTGTTACTGCCCTTGCAGAGCAGAGCGGGGGATATGTGGAGTTGGGGAAAGGTGATGGAGCCTGTTTCCTGATCAGGCTCCATCTGTAAAATCTTATAATATTGGAATAAATGATAAGAATCCAGGAAGGTTTTGCTTATTTCTTCTTTCCTTTACCTTCCGATTTACCTTTACCATGGTCTTTCTGCTTCATCTTCTCGGCCTTACCTTTCGTTTTATTTTTAAGCGCCTTAAACTCCGGGGACCCCGGTTTTATACCCATCTCTTTTGCTATAAATCCCCAACCCTTCCCCTTGTTCTTTTGATACTTATTTATGACATCATCAAGAGGCTTCCTGGCATGTTTTGCGATTTCACATGCCATATAGATATCGCCATCCTTCATGCCGAATTTAAACCTCATTTGGTCAATTTTTGATGAAGATATTCCGAATTCTGACGCGATTTCCATATTAAATGCATTTCTGTCTTTTGATGCTTCAAAAGTTATGCTGTTCAGATTAGCAGTGAAATCATCGGCAAAAACCGGCGCAGACAAAATAAAAGCAGCCATTAATGTGAATAATATTGATTTGAATAGAGTGTCCATGTAAATTCTCCTTATTATTTTTTATAATAATCGCGTTTTGTGAATAAGCTGAAAGAGTCTCGACAATACCCGTGTAAGCATAAATGGAAGAATAGATAGCCGGATAATTCAATCCTGAAAATGCAATCATTATATTTATAGTATATATCAGTAATTATTCCTAAAGATATTTTTTAGTGCAATAATGATGTTTTTAATATCCCCGCCGCCGTAGGCGGCGGGGATATTAGAGCATTTTATTCCAAATAAAAGTTAAGGAATTAACACTGAATATATATATAAATTAATCAAAAACCAAAGAGAAATGGAAGAATAAGGAAATAACCTGTTAGAACTAAATGAACATGGGATTTAACATTTCCCCCATATTATTAACCCTTATTACTGTATTAAAACAGGTTAGAGTAGAGACTATTCCCACCTATCCCCTTTTTTTGTTAATTCTATATCACCGGAGCTCTGCTTCCCTCCGGGACTGGCAGGCAGAGCTGCTGCCATTAAAAAAATATTTAGTATCCAGCTGACAATACTTATCACCACAGCTCCGAAAACAGTACTCCAGAAACCGGTAACAGAAAATCCTGAAATAATTCCTGAAGCTATCTTCAGCATAAGTGCGTTTATAAGGAAGGTAAAGAGCCCGAAGCTTAAGACATTAACCGGTAAAGTCAGCAGAAGTAAAACCGGGCGGAGCAGCATATTAAGGATTCCGATTACAGCAGATGCCAGAAGCGCTGTTAAAAAACCATCTACATGGATGCTGTCAAAAAGATAAGCTGTTATTAAAACTGCTGCAGTAAGAACCAGCCATCTTGTAAATATCCCCCCTGCACCGGCAGAACTATAAAAGCCCCCTCCCCTCCCGGAAGAATTATAAACAGTAAACCTCATACCTCTTCTCATATCTTTTCAGCTCCTTAATGTTGCGATTAATCTTTTTGTCTCCAGAAAAAGGTTCAAAGCATCTAGAATATTTCTGCAGATAATTTCTGATTCAGATATTGCTCCGGTAAATGCACCTTCATCCCCAACCAGACATATCCCCAAGGCCGCCCCCTTAAGCATAAAGCGGTCATTATTGCCGTTGCCGATTGCCGCGCATCTATCCGCACCAAGGCCGGTAATATAGTCAAGCTTTGCCTGATTCTGATTTGTACTCTCAATTATTACAACTGAACAGTTCACACCCTGAAGTTCCTTTTCAGCTGTTCCAAAGGTATCAGCAGTAATCACATGAACCTTATATTGTTCTGCCAGCCTGTTTAACAACCCCTTAACACCCTCCGGCGTAATACCTGCAGCTGCAAGTGTGCCGTTATAGTCACAGACTATATGCTCTATATTCAAATCTCCGAATCCAGGAATTTCAATTATCATAACTCCAGCCTTTTAATTATATTCCGCGGATACTTTAAAGCATATCTGCAGAATATAAAAAAATATCCCTCCATGGAAAAAGCCACCATTTTTTTAAAAAATACTGCTGATCCTTTCGTCCGGTGCTTTTTTTTCCTGAAACAGGCTTGACCGTTATTCAGAAAAATAATTACCCTATAAAAACTAAATAATTATCCAGGTTAATAATCATGCAGATGATATCCCGCTTCTCCCTCTACGGTTTTCTGAAAAATCTCAACTTTGCTGAACCGTTCCTTATACTTTTTTATTTATCAATAGGACTCAACTTTTTTCAGATAGGGATTCTTGTCTCTTTTCTTAATATATGCATAAACATCATGGAAATACCAAGTGGAGCACTTGCTGATATATACGGAAGAAAAAACTGCATGCTCCTGTCACTTTCAAGCTATATATTTTCCTTTATAATTTTTGCTTTCTCCAGCTCATTTGAGCCCCTCTTTGCAGCCCTTTTCCTCTTCTCAATTGGCGAATCTTTCCGCACCGGAACCCACAAGGCAATGATATTCGACTGGCTGCGGCAGAATAACAGGTTAAATGAAAAAACCATGGTCTACGGCTATACACGATCATGGTCAAAGTACGGGAGCGCACTTGCGGTAATTGTATCAAGCGCTATCGTAATATTAACAAAAGATTACAGGTGGATATTCCTTTTATCAATTGTTCCATATATTGCAGGATTGTGGAATCTTGCATCCTACCCCGATTATCTTAATAACAGGATTGAGGGTGCAATAAATATTGGAGCAATATTTAAACATACAGCCAAAAGTGTAAAAAACGCATTCGGAAAATCCGCTTTACGGAGACTTATTGTCAAGAGTATGGGTTTTGAAGGTACATTTGATATTACAAAAAATTTTCTCCAGCCCATACTCCAGGCCCAGGCTCTTGTGATAGCCGCTATTCTGCTGATTCCGGAAAAGGAGAGTACTGCAATTGTTGTAGGTGCAGTATATTTCATTCTGCACATTATTTCCGCTGCAGCGTCAAAAAGGGCGCATATATTTGCAGGGAGATTCAAATCGGATAATTCGGCTATTACAACACTTATTTTCACCGGAGCAGCACTTGCATTTTTATCTGCTGCAGGGATGTATACAGATCTTTTTATTATAGCAATCAGCGCCTATGTTGTCTATTATATCATCCAGAATTTATGGCGCCCCATTCTTGTGGCAGTTTATGACAACCATGCTGACAACAGTGAACAGGCTACAATCCTTTCAATCGAATCACAGGCAAAAACTGTGGGTATTACCATATTCGCACCTGTTGCAGGCTTTATTGCAGACAATTGGGGTATTGAAGGTGCCCTGCTCCTCTCTGCTGTGATAATGCTTGCGCTTGGATTTTTTTCGCTTGCCGGGGACAGGGAAAAAGATGAAAGGAAGCCATCTGCAACCCTATAAAAAGGAAGTCCCCTGTTACGTATTGAGCCTATGCGGCAGAAAAAAATAACGGAAGAGAAAGAGGCTGGAATAGTTTCATTTCAGCAAATACAATCTATTTAATTTAAATACTCCCCTTTCCAATGTTAAATATTGACCGTGCAAATTGATAAAACCCTTCAGCTTCATCAATAGATGGTTTCCCATCCGGCAACAGGCCGAAATCCCCGGGATAGCGGGAATCGATGTAAACATCATTGAGTTTCTGCAGAACGACAATATCAATTTCACTATGAAAAAAATCACTGACAAGACTGAATAATCTGAGCAGATCGTGTGTTTTAGGTATAGCCATTCCCCTTAATTCAAGAACAGCTTTGAAAACTTTTTCAATACATTGCTGAGAATGAAAAATCGAAACTGGTGTTAAAAATTCATTCCCAGTTATAATTCTGATATTCTCAAGATCCATCTCAGCACTTTCAAGCCAGGCTTTAACAACAGCATTCATATAAGTCTCACGCCATTAGTTTCTATTTCCCTGGCGAATGAACTGCCAAGCTCAATAAACTTCTTATGCATTGGTCTGGTATGAACAATCAGATCAACAGGGTACTTCATCCGCAAATCAAGAATAGACTGGGAAATTTTGAGTTTAAGCTCCATCTTTTCACTGAAATTCACGGGGAAAAAATTATCACATGTCACTACGTACAGATCAATATCACTGTCATCTTTATGGCTGCCTTTGGCATAACTCCCGAAAAGTATCACTTTTTCCAGATTCAATGGTTTAAGCCTGACAGTAAATTCATCTTTTAATTGATCGAGATTCATCATCTCTTATTATTATCTGAATTCTTCACAAAAGTCAACTACAATTTCCTGTTCCAGATAGTAACTAAGGCTGAATTCAGCTGTGTCATATTTTGTATGTATAGATTAACTGAACACCTGCTGTAGCAGAAAAAATAACCGGATGTCATCTGCCCCTCTATGCACACAAAAACTCTTGACTTAACATAAAAGTAAGATTAAAATTAGAAATGCCTGCATGGAGTCATTTATGCACAGCATGTTGGATAAACCACGGTCAAACAGGACTATACAGATGAGTGAAAACTACAAAAAAGTTCAGAATAGAAATTGTGAATTCTTCCCCTGTCACAAGGGGATACCTGAGGATGAATTCAACTGCCTATTCTGCTTCTGCCCCCTTTATACACTTAAAGATAAGTGCGGAGGTGATTACACCCGTGTTGATAATAAAAAAGACTGTTCACTCTGCAGCAGACCCCATAAGAAAAACGGGTATGAATTTATAATGTCTAAAATTAATGAAACTGTTAAACTGGGATCAGATTTCTGAGCTGAAACGAATGAACAGTGAATTTTAAATCTGCAGAATCAAACGCAATGATTGAGAGGAATTTATCATGTTAAAAAATATTACCGCCTTGCTGCTTACTGCATCTGCTCTTTTTACACCTTTAAGTGCACAGGACTGGCCCATTCATAAAGGGAATATATACTTCACAGGGAATAATGACGAAATCACTGTTAAAAATAATAATCTGAAATGGCTCTTCCAGGCTAGTGAGATGGTGCTTAATCCGATAGCTTCAGATGGAATGATATTTTTTATCGATCTTTCAAAAAACGTTTACTGCCTCGATGAGGAGACAGGGAAGCTGAGATGGAAACTTGATCTTAAAATTGTTTCGTCACAGTTCAGATCATCCACCATGGCCTTCGGCAAGGCAAAATATCCACTCATCAAAGGGGACCGCTTATTTATTACAGATAATATCGCCCTTTTCTGTATTAACAAGTTTACAGGTCAGATAATCTGGGCACGTACAGGGATGAGAAGTGATGATGCCAACCTGAAAGTACCTGAACAGGAGAAAAGACCCATGAGGGGGAGAAATCCTGTAACAGACAGCAGAAACTGGAACCCGGGGAAATCCACATATGCTGCTGTAGACAGCATATACTCAGACCCGGTAATAGTGGGGGATGTGATTTATTACGGTACCAGAAATGAGTTCATGTCGCGGGACATTGTTAACGGCCACATGCTGTGGAACAATGATGATATAAAGAGCTGGAGCAGGTTCCCCTCATTTTATGACAGGTACATCTTTACCCAGTCCATGGATTACAAGACAAACACTTATACTCTTATTTGTCTTGTAGCTAAAACCGGTGAAATAATATGGAAGCGTGAAATAAAAAACCCCCACAGAATTTTCCCCCCTGTTGTTTACAGACAGAAAGTCTACATGGCATCAGGTGAGGATATGTATGCCATTGATCTGGAAAAGGGAACACTTATTTGGGCAAAGCAGTATGCAGGGCTGATTACCTCCAACCCCGCTTTTACTGAAAGGGCCATTCTTTTTACACTTAACAATGACTCGATCCTCATGATAAACCCGGACAATGGAGATGTGACCCACACCCTGAGTTTCGGAGAGCAGACAGCTCCATATTTTGTAACAATAAGGGACAGGATATATGCTGCCACAACTTTCAGCAAAAATATCGGGGGCCGGGATGTGCCCTGGGCCAGGATTCAGTCCTTTAACATTACAGACGGAAAAGCTCTCTGGGAATACAGCCCCCAGTTCCCGGGCGCACCTTCCCAGCCGGTTGCCTCAAAGGGGATAATGTTCCTCCCTGCAGGGAATTACCTCTACGCCATAGGAACAGACTACTACCCGAAACTTGTTGACGGCGGAAGCGGCTACTACGACCCCTATAACAGGGCGGGAGAAAAAGAGGAAGTAAGTAAAACCGACATAGCTGACCTGAAAAGAATTAATGAGGAAGCGCAGAAACAGGAGAAGAAGGGTGATTCTATTCCTATGCGGGATATGAAGATCAGGGTTGATGATAATGCGGGGGGATCAATCCCCGCTGTTGTGGAGATAAAAAAATGGGACAGGGGTAAACTTATTTATTCAAGAAACGTGGCCATTAAGCAGCCGGGTGATATTATTAAAGTTCCCGATATGGATGATGTGGAAATCACTGCTTCATCTGAAGGGTACCTTCCTGAAAAGGTTATTATATCGAGAAAGGATGAGGAAAAAATAATTAAACTGACAAAGATGGAGCGCGGCAAAGGGATAATTGTGGAGAATATTCACTTTGAAGTTGATCAGGCCCACCTGCGCAAGGAATCGCTCAATATACTTGATTCCATCATAAACCAGATGAAAAAGAACAGCAGGATTAAACTTGAAGTGCGGGGCCACACCGACTCAACAGGGGGGAGAGCCTATAACCAGAAGCTCTCTGAAAGGCGGGCAGATGCTGTTGTTGAATATATGATAAAACAGGGGATAAGCCCTGAGCGCCTTAAGCCTGTGGGCATGGGGCAGGATAAACCTGTTGCTGATAATAAGACAGCTGCAGGGAGGAAGAAAAACAGGAGAACTGAATTTTTTGTGCTGGATAATTGAAGCCAATTGACTAAGCCTGTTTTCCTGAAATATAGGCTTGACTTGAAATAGATATTTTATTATTAATGAGTATATATCAACTTCAGAGAATAGATGAGAAATGAAGAAAACATTTACATTACTACTTATATTAATTTTAACACTCCCCTTTGCATCATGTGAATTCGGAGATGATATAGATGTGGGTGATGCATACAGCTTTCAGGTTATTGCAACTGACGGCCCATTTACAGGCTACTATATGGTGAATGGGGGCAGCCCGAAGTACTACAGCAGTACTGATGTAGCAGGCACTATTTTCACCAGTTTTGAACAGAATCTCTCAGCTCCTGAATCGGTTTATGTCTTTGCAACCGGTGATATTACCGCCTCCTCAATTTCAATTTATGTTTACGCTGACTCAAAACTGGTAAAGGATATTACTGCGACACAAACAACAGACTCTGGAGAAAGCCCGTTGAAAGTAACAGTCAGCACCAGCTATAATTTCACCGAATAATTCCATCCTCTAAAAAGGCTCACTCTTTATAATCACTCAATTTTTATCTGCATTTTTAATTGACAGAAACCGGCTATAAATGAGTCAAATATAAACAGAAACGGCTAATTCCGGATTTACGGAAAATGTAAGAATTTTATTTGTTTACCGCATCAACCGGAGTCGGCCCCCTGTCCCCCAAACCCCCCGAAGGGGGGCTTAAAGGCTGTCTTGTTGAACTTTTAATTTGTTAATAGAGTTTAAAAGTCCCCCTCCGGGCGGTGTACTGAGCGTGTCGAAGTAGGATTTAGGGGGCTTATCTTAATGACATTGCCCCCTCTGGGGCGCCCAGAGCAAAGCGAAGAAGTACTCCCGGGGTAGACAGGGGGAAGGATTTGAAGAAATATACTTTTCACCTTATAATTACAAATAATCCACATTAACTGACGGTAATATTTATAATGAACAGACGCGTACTTGACATACTTGAATGGCCCCTGATTGAAGAGAAGCTCCTCTCTCTATGCTACAGTGAGCCTGCGAAAAAAATGGTGCAGAGACTTAAACCGGTTTCTCAAGACAAGATAAAAATTCAGATGAGCAAAATTACTGCTCTTAAAGATCTGCGTCAGAGGGGGGAGGCTGCTGATCTATCCGGGCTTAACGATATTTCTGAATATACTGCCATTGCTTCACGGGGCGGTATTCTTGACACAGAGGATCTGCTCCAGGTTAGAAAATTTGTAACTGCATCTGAAAGGATAAAAATATTTCTTAAAGAGAGAGTGGAGGAATACCCTCCATTAAATGATGAGCTTTCAAGGATCAGTCCGCTCCCTGAGTTAAAGAAGATTCTACTTGAATCAATCACTGACGAGGGTGAACTTAATTCTGATAAATTCCCTCAGCTGAGAAAGATCCGGAGGGACATTGCATCAGCGAGGCAGGATATCGAAAAAAAAATAAACAGGATAATTCACTCCCCTGACAATGAAAAGATGCTTCAGGAAAAGACATTCACCACAGTAAACGGAAGATATGTTCTTTTAATAAAAACAGGGATGAAGGGGAAAGTAAACGGCAATGTCCACGATATTTCCGCAAGCGGAGCCACTGTGTTCATTGAACCATCTGAGATTACCCCGCTTAACAATAATATAATTATACTTGAAAAAGAACTCCAGATGGAGATTCAGAAAATACTGGCGGAATTGAGCGGCAAAGTTTCCGATTACTCACATGAACTCACATCAAACCAGCGGGTTTTGACATACTTCGATTTCATAAATGCCGCTGCCAGATTCAGCATTATGACAGGGAGCAGTGAGCCTCAACTCTCTGAAAAAGCTGAGATGAAGCTTGTAAGCGCCAAACACCCGCTGCTATATATAATGTCCCCTGAAACTGTTGTAGCAAACAATGTTGAACTTGGAAGCAATTTCAACTGCCTTATAATTTCCGGTGCAAACACGGGCGGTAAAACCGTAATGCTTAAAACAATTGGGCTTTGCGCCATCTTCGCTATGCTGGGGCTCCACATCCCCGCATCACCCGATTCAATAATCGGAATATTCAGCAATGTTATGGCAGACATCGGGGATGACCAGAACCTGTCAAGTTCCCTGTCAACATTTTCCGGACAGCTTACAATTATAAATGAAATACTCCGCAAAGCGGACAGCAGAAGCCTTGTAATTATAGATGAAATTATCGTCGGCACTAACCCTGCACAGGGAGCGGCCCTGTCTCAGGCGATTCTTGAGGAGATGATTAATACAGGGAGCCGCATTGTTGTTACTACACACTATACTGAGCTGAAAGAGCTTGCTGTAAAGGACCCCAGGTTCAGCAATGCATCGGTTACATTTAACCTGGAAACTTTAAGGCCTGCATACAGGCTGAAAATCGGTATCCCCGGCATAAGCTATGCTGTGGAAATTGCAAGGAACTATGGTATTGCGGAAAATATACTCTCGCGCACAAAGGAGCTTATAGGCTCAAGAGAGGCAAGCGTTGAATCGCTCCTTGAAAAGGTTCAGCTCTATGAAGAGGAGATACATGATGAGCGGGAAAAGGTAAAGCTCCTCACTGAAGAGATTGTAGCTGAAAAAAGAAGGATTGAGGAGCAGCAGCAGAAGCTCAACAGACTTATTGAAGAGGCGAGGAAGAAAGAGGGTATCGAATTTATAGATGAATTAAAACGGCACAGGGAAAAAATCGCTGAGCGGATTACCCTGCTTCAGGAGCTTGACCAGAAGGAAGCCGGAAAGCTGAACCAGGAGATTACAGATCTGCAGAACAAAATTTCCGGAAGACTGAAAGATGAAAGCAGGGAAAAATACTCGGAGAAGTACAGAGAATTAATTCCCTCAGAGGCATCTGCAGGGGACAGGGTTTTTATTTCCACAATTGAGGCAGAAGGGACTCTGGAGGAGATCGACTCATCAGGGGAGACAGCACAGGTTCTCCTTGGAGGGACTATAAGGTCCAGATTCCCGGTGAAAAATCTTTTCCTCATAGCTCCGGGACAGAAGGGGAGACAGGAAAATTCAAAGTCAAAGCCGCAGGTAAAGATTTCCGGTGGAGGCCCCATCGTTTCAACTATGCAGACATCCTACAATACAATTGATCTGCGTGGGAAACGGGTTGATGAGGCATTAAGCTTTATGTCCATGGAGCTAGACAGGATGGACAGAGGGAACATTAAAACAGTGATAATAATTCATGGTCACGGCACAGGGGCCATGAAACAGGCAGTAAGGGAAGCGCTTAAAATGAATATCTATGTACGGGATTTCCGTCCCGGCGAATACGGCGAAGGGGGTGATGGTGTAACAGTGGCTGCACTGAGGGATTAAAGTCCCGGCTTACCTGTTATATTTTATCACCTTCCCCCTCACATGTATTATATCCACAGTTCCAAGAATGTAGACCTTCCTCTCCTTCCACCATCTCACATCAATTATATCATCGCCGCCCAGGAGAGCTGAGGCTTCTGTTACAGCCCTGTTAATGTCAGCCGCAGGGGTTACAGGGAATACCCAGAAGAGCCTGAAAGAGCTGGCCATCCCCTCACCTGTTCCCAGAACCTCATATTCAGCATCCGGATTTAATGAAAGTGCCGGCTCCATCCCTCCCGGATATATCCTTGATGAAATACATGAAACAGAAAAAGCAAGGGATAGAATAAGAATAAGGACAAAGAGTCTCCTTAAAGACATGGCTATCTCCCCTTCCCTTTCGGCGGAACTGCTGCAGCTGAAAAGCGGACAACATCACCCTTCACTATTACCTTTGTGTAACTGAAAAGAACAAAGTATGAAGTACTCTCGTAAAGACGCACATTGATCAGGGCATCTCCACCCTTTTTCTTTACTGCATTCTCAATGGCAATGTCAATATCGGGCCTCCCTATGCTGTAAAGCCCAAGTACTGCAACAGAGCCGTGGCTCCCTTCAGATGCTCCCAGATTCTCTTCGATGATTTTCCCCTGAAGCGGTGTGCTTGATGAGGTGAGCCCTATGGGTGACACACATCCGCTCAGCAGCGCTGCAAGTGATAATGTTGAGATAAATATAATTATTTTTTTCATATATTGCTCCATGCTAAAATTTAACTTCAACACCAAAATTCGGTATAATTGTAAGACCTTCTTCTGCTGCCAGCTTCGGGTTATCATCACCATAGGGTTTGTCATATCTCCAGCGCTGCTCCACAATGGCATCACGGAATGGGCCGTAGGCATTAATCACTTCCACATACCAGCTCACATGCCCCCACTCATATCCGGTTCTGTAGCTGTAGCGGAGATCGAGCCTATGATTAATTGGAAAGTGTTTTGCGTTTTCATTTGCAATGTCGTACTCAGGAGCGTATCTTCCCATCCCTGTAGGACTTTCATATGAACCTATTATCTCTGTATATGGGAAAGATGAATAGAGCTGGAACCTGGCACTGTATGTATGCCTTTTATGCTGGTACCCTGCCACCAGTTTAAGGGCATGCTGCTGTTCATACATAAAGTTAATCCACTTGTCACCTGATAAATCAAAATCCGTGGGTAGCCCGCTTTTACTTTTTGACCTGTTGTAAGTATAGCTTACCCAGCCGAAAAAATCGGATATCCCCTGGCGATGGTCTTTTTTTATCATAATTTCAAATCCCCTGGATACCCTTTTACCGGAGTTGATACCCCGGACATCTTTCCCGTCAAGCTCATAGGAGTAATATGAATGTACCTGATCATAGAAATAATTATAAAATCCCTCAACACTGAAGGTATAAAGCCCTACAATCTGTTCAATACCGAGGGCATTGTGCCAGGACTTTTCCGGTTTTATATGGTCTGCCTGCGACACAAACTGGGGATCGAATTGAAAGGCGAATGGATTGGTCTGATAAAATCCGCTGTATTTCCCGCCAGCGTAGGATATTGTTGTTTCAGCGGGGAATTCATAGCTGATAAGAATCCTCGGGTCCAGGGTGTAAAAATCGGTCCCCTCCAGATATTCAGACCTGACAGATGGAACAGCCTTAAATCCGCCTGCCTTAAAATGCTGTTCAATATAACCGCCTATAATAGTATTGAGAAAATTTACATCATAGGGAATAGCGACAGCTGCAAGCGGGTCGCCCGGATCAATAACAACATCATCAACAACAAGATATTTCCCCTTAGCTTTAAAATTATACCATGTTGCCTCAAGCGCCCCCTTCAGTTCACCGAAACCTCCAGGCCAGAGGAAGGTAAAGCTGTCCTTTAATCCGAAAATATGGGGAACCACATCAATTGTATAATCCTTAAGCCAGTCAGCTGCAAGTGCGCTTCCGGCATCCACATAGGTATAGTAGTCGCTCCATGAGCTGTATGCCATTACCCGGTTTCTGAACTTCCCTGTATCAAAGGTATAATAAATTCCCTGATTGTGAAAGGACTGACTATACTTGAATTCCAGATCCGCAAAAAGGGGATCAGCTCCATCCTCAGGCTTTAAGTCATCCTCATCCACCAGCACCCTGAAATAATCAGCGCTCCCTATTGCAAGTATAGTAAATGAGTTTCTGCTGTTTAAAAAATATTTCCCCTTAAACTGATAGTCCCAGTATTCAGGAACACTCTCAAGGGTTTCATCCATAACCAGCTTGTAAAAAATCGGGACAAAAAGGGAAAGGTATCCGATCCTGCCTGAAGCAATAAAATACCCGGCATTCTCCTTTTCAATTCCATCTTCAGTAACCCGTTCCCTGGTGATGGGCGTAGAAATCAGGGTAGTAGCGGAAATCATTCCGATATCTGTGCTGCCGCCGAATTTTTCTACAGTATCTATAGTGTTTATGCTTATTACAGCTGCTGTGGCTCCGTTGAACATGGCTGGGAAACTTGATGAGAAAAGATCTATTTCACTCATAAGATCATTGGAAATAACAGAGTGAAATCCGGCAAAATGGAGCGGGTTATTGATAGGCATTTCATCAACAAAATACCTGTTGCTCCCCGGATCTGATCCTCTGATAACCAGGGGGCCGAAAAAATCTCCGAAACTCCGCACAACCCCGGGGAGACTGGTAAGGGCATTGACCGAATCGCCAAAAGATGCAGGTACCTCCTTTATCTCATCAACTGTCATGGTGCGGCGCGACAGTTTCTGAACCGGCCTGTCCCCTGTTATGGTGATAGTACCGCCCTTTACTGTGATAGGCCTTAGAAGAACAGTCCTTTCATTTCTCCCGGTAATTACCACCTGCTCCCGCACTATCTGAAATCCGTCAACCCTGATCAGAAGTGTATAGGTGCCGGAGGATGGAACTATAATTTCATAAAATCCCTTCTCATCTGTATAGGTTTTACCCATACTCTCCACTATCATTACAGTGGCAAAATCCACCGGTTTTCTCTCAAGGCTGTCGTATACATTCCCTCTTAATGAGAAGGGAGCTTCCTGACCGGTGAGATCACTATTTAAAAAAATTTTAAAAACTGCAAGAATGCTTATAATTACTGTAATTTTTTTCATCACTATCAATCCCTATTCAATTCTGAAACGGAGGGGCATCTCCATCTTAATGGGAATATTTCTCCCTTCAACTACAGGCGGAGTAAAACGGGCGCCCATTAGAATTTTTTTCGCGTCCTCGGAAAAATCGTTCATAAGACGTGAGCTCACCTCAGGCGGTATTGATTTGGAGAGCCTTATGCCTATTATCCGCACATTCTGCACCCGCCCTTCAGAAGAAATAAGAAGCTCCACATTAACAACAGCCTCAACATTCATATCCATGGCACTCCGGGGGTAGCGCTTCTGAAGTCTCCCTATAGGCCTTGGAGGGGCAATATTGGGATAGAAGGAAAGATCTACTGCTGAATCAGCCGAAGTCCCCACAGCCCTTTTCACCTCTGCCTTTTCACTGACGCTCTCGCTTTCGCTGGAGACCTCCTGCTTTGTAACCCTTTTGGCAGACTCCATTGTATCAATATTTATAAATTCAATTACTTCAGGCACAGAAATATCCCTTCCGGAACTATCGCCAAAGGGGGCAAAAAATATTATCCAGATCATAAAAAAAGCAGAAAGTGATGACGCAACCCGATAAGGATATTCATCAAGCCACCGGGCAAGAAGCCCTGAAAGGGTGACTCCGCTTGAAACAGCCTCACTCATTGCTACCCCCTTCCCTCTGCTGAGACATAAAAACAACATTGAGGAAATCCTGCTCCTTCAGCACTGCAAGAAGTCGCGAAACAACTGAATAATCAAGGTCTTTATCTGCTGTAATTGAAACAACCCTGTCCTTTTCTGACTGCCGCATGGCCAGGTAGTCACTCACCTCTGACAGAGTTGCTTTTCTCCCGTCAAAATAGTATTCACCCCTGCTGGATACAGTAATATAAACACTGTCCTGTTCAGCCCCGCTTGTAAAAGCTGCAGGGAGCTCCACCTCCACACCCTTTGGCGGCTCTGTGGTGGTTGTTGCCATAAAAAATACAAGGAGGAGCAGAGCCATGTCAGCCATGGCTGATCCTATTGAGGCGGTTTTTATTTTTCTGATAAATGATTTTTCTTTCATAAAATTAAGTTTTAATTCCTTAATTATTGTTTATGATAAACTGCTCTAATGATGCTGTCCAAAAAGTATTTTTCTTGTCATACCGGCTGCAGCGTGCGCGCCCTGAGTGCAACGAAGAAGTACCCTTGGGGTAGAATGCCGGTATCTCATACACCTGATTTTATCATGAGATTCCGGTACTTACAAAAACTGAAGCTGCACGCCCTGAACGCAGTGAGGAAGCACTCCTGGGGTGAAACCGGAATGACAAATTCATTAAAATTCAACTTTTGTGACAGCCCCATTAAGAAATATTATATTGCACTATAATATTTCTTCAGGAATGATTACTCTTTCAGGTTCTCCCTTATTGAAACTCTCCCTATCCCTGTCTCTTTTGCAAGGCTTAAAGTGTCAATAAAACGGTCGTAGATGATGCCATCTTTCATGTGTATAATGACCACCGCATCATCTACATTTTTCTTATGGGCCGAAAATACCTCCAGTGCTTCATCCCTGCCCATGAGCTTATCATCAATACGGAATCCGCTATTCTCCGGATACACATCCAGTATCTGCTTTGAATCAACCCTTACTGCGCTTCCGCTGTTTGATGGAAGTGAAAAGAATATCCCCTCCCTTAATATAAAGGAGCTTGTAACAATAAAAAATATAAGAAGAAGAAAAGCCAGGTCGCCAATTGAAAATGATTCAAAGAGTGTAAACTCCATGCGCCCCTTGCGCACTTTTCTTCTCTTCGACAGATATTTCAGGATTACACTTTTATCCTTCATTACCCGGCATCTCAACTGTATCTGAAAGTCTGGGATAAGCTGAAGCTATTTCCGGAATAACCTCCTCCGCTTTTGCATATCTGTTCTGTATCAGATGGGAAAGGAGATAAAATACAATAAGCGTGGGAGCTGCTACAATGAGCCCCCCTGCTGTTGTTGTTAATGCTATCTGGATCCCGACTGCAACAACCTTGGCATTAACTGTTGAAGCAGCAGCAATTGCTGCAAAGGCCTGAATCATCCCCAGAACTGTTCCAAGAAATCCCACAATCGGAGCAATATTACCAACGCCTGATAATAGCGCCAGCCCCCTTTCAAGTTTACCGGCATAAACAATAAAGGCGCCACGGAGTTCATCCTCAAGATCCTCTCTATACCGGGCTTTAGAAGAAGCAGGTATTTTACGAAGCATCTCGACCATGCTCTTTCTGTCCCATACCTTATTTCTTGTATAATAAGTTAAGCGCTCAATTATTATTGTAAGAGAGATAAATGCCAGTATTACAAGGAGAATCATAATCGGCCCCCCCTGCTTCATTGTAGCATAAAGGCCGTTACCCTGTTCAGTCTGAAATTCATTATTATCATTATTCTGGAGGGCCACCATTTCGGAAGGATTATTCTGCACAGTTTCATCCGGGCCTGTGCCGGGGCTCTGCGCAGCAAGTTGAGCTGTAAAGATTGCACATACCATAAAAAACAGAGCAAGGAGCATCAACCCTTTCGTTTTACTGATTGAGTTAAAATACATATAGATACCTCATATACTTATTATCAATAATTATTCCGATTCCAATAAAAGTTTCAATAAAACCGGAACCAGTCTATAAAAGAGCACCCTCTTTTCAACCAAAAAATCGGGTAGTGCAATTACAGCCTGAATAGAAGTTTCAAATTAAATTTGACAATTATTATTGCTCAATAAGCCTGACATCGCCTGAATTAAGAACAGTTTTTACCGGAGAAGCCTGATGGACAGAGGATATAAAATTATTGGAGTAATGGCAATGGCAGGCACAGGCTTTTTCTGGAGTCTGGCCGGGCTTCTCATAAAAATGATAGAGTGGCACCCCTTTGCTATTGCAGGGGGGAGAAGCTTCCTTGCCTCTCTGGTTATTCTTGCCTTTATCAGAAAACCGGTATTCCATTTTTCATTTGCACAGGTTGCGGCAGCACTTTCCTATGCTGCTACAATGATACTCTTTGTAATTGCAAACAAAACCACTACAGCTGCAAATGCCATACTTCTTCAATATATTGCGCCAGTAGTAACCGCATTCATTGGTGCAGCTCTCCTTAAAGAGAAGACACGTCCGGAGCACTGGGTATCCATTTTTTTTGTCGGTACAGGAATGATTATAATGTTCATGGATGAAATCGGCACAGGGCAGATGGCAGGAAATATTATGGCACTCTGTTCCGGAATTACATTCAGCCTCTATTTTGTTTTTCTCAGGATGCAGAAGGAAAGCTCACCCTTTGAGTCAATTCTTCTTGCCCACTGGATTACTGCCGGAATCTGCCTTATTGTTTCATTCTTTCTCCCTGCAATAGAAATTACAGGTAAGGCAATGACAGCAATGCTTGCACTGGGGATTGTACAGATGGGGATGGCTTCTATTCTTATCGGAATCGGGATTAAACGGATATCCGCACTCTCGGCAAATCTTATAGCAGTAATTGAGCCTGTATTCAACCCTGTATGGGTTTTCCTGTTTTTAGGTGAATTCCCGGGGTTCAACACAATTATCGGCGGATCATTAATTATTGTGTCAGTAACAGCAGCATCCCTTGTAACTGCATGGAGCAGGCCTGCACCTGTAATAGAATAACGCAGATCATCCCGGATTTTAGGGATACACAATATGAATCCTGTCCCCCTGTCTACCCCAAGAATACTTCTTCGCTTTTCCCCCTGTCCCCCAAAGGGGGCACGCAAAATAATAGCTTAAGTAAGTAGATGAATCAAAGTATTAAAACATCTTTTCATATTGTTGAGTTTGCAAAAGTTTTATGGAAATATATATAGGGAATAGTTATCGAAATAGCGACACTTATATTTTCAATTGATAATTGATAACTCGTGCCCCCTTTGGGGGACAGGGGGCCCACTCCGGAATATGTAGAAACAAATAATATTTTGGCCTTTACCAAAAATCCGGGAAAAGCCAAAATATTAAACCGCAAAAAAGAGAATACTCATTGCAATGAGATACTGAGCTCCATAGTAGAGAATATGGTTTACCGCAATAAAGGGTTTTGAATCCCTGTTGTCATAATAGGTTAAAACCAGCACCAGATCTGAAAGAAGAAATAAAACTGCCAGGCACCTATGCGGCTGAAATAATGAACGCTGTTCCCGGAATAGAATAACATATACTATATTAAGAACAAATCAATAAAACTCTTGACATTTCACCTAAGAAATGTTTAATAAAATCACATAAAGAGTAAGTTTTATGTACAAATACTTATCAAATAGTCATTAAAATATAAAAAAGAGGGGAACATTTATGCCGAATATTGATTATTTCAACCTTCCGTGGAAAGATAAGTGGGAGTGGGAATCCCTGAATCTTGACACAGTCACAAAAAGATACGTTGAAAATTCCAAAATCTATGCTTCAAAACCTCTGCAGCACTTCAATGCGGCTCTTTACAATGGAGACAGCAATGGTACAATGACCTATGGCGAAGTGTATGACAGGGTGGAAAACTATGCCTGCGGATTAATGAGTCTGGGATTCAACAAGCAGGATATGGCCGGTCTTATGGCTGCAAGCGGACCATACTGGACTCATGCTGACATGGCTCTGGCATGTGTTAACGGAGTGAGTGTTGCAATATACCCAACACTCTCATTCAAGGAAGCATCCTACAATATTAACGACTCTGGAAGTAAATTCCTTTTCCTTAGAGGGGACAATGTTCTGGAAATGATGCTTGGCGGATTTGACAAAATGCCTAAACTCAAAAAAATTATTGTCATGGACCGTGAATACAAAAGCAGCGATCCCAGGGTAATAAGCATGGGTGATCTGGAAAAAATGGGAATCGAATGGAAAAAGGATAAGAAAAACTACGATGCCTATATTGCCAGAAGAGACAGCGTTACTCTTGACGACATTTATACAATACTATATACTTCAGGTACAACCGGACAGGGGAAAGGTGTTGTTCTTACACATCACAATGCCTCTTCAAGAATGGCCGGTGTAAATGAATTCTTTAACTACTGTGGTATGGGATTTAAAACAGAATACACAACACTCTGTTTTCTCCCCCTTGCTCACATATTTGACAGGGGCTCCTGCCAGTGCGCGGCAATATTTAACGGCTGTACAATTGCCTATGCTGACTCAGCAGGAACACTACTTGATGATTTACAGAAATATAATCCCCACTGGATCAACTGTGTACCGAGACTTTATGAGAAAATCTACATTCAGCTTCAGCAGAAATTCGGAGATAAAGGTCCTAAAAGGAAAATTTTCGACTGGGCAATGAAAGTTGGTGAAGAAGTTTTTATGCAGAGATACGATGCAGAAACAGATTCCTACAATATGGGCCATGATTTTGACATAACAGGGAACCTTCCTCTAGGACTGAAAATCAAATACAAAATAGCAGACAAATTGTTCGCAAAGGTAAGAGGCGTTTTCGGAAAAAACTTCAAACACTCATTTTCGGCAAGTGCTTCTATTTCGCCTGACCTTCTGAAGTTTTTCTACATTATTGGAATCAGGGTAAGTGAAGGATACGGTTCAACAGAAAGCTTTAACGCATGCTGTAATATGCCTCTAAAAGCATGTAAGCCCGGATCGATCGGCCTTGAGTCAAACGGAAGCAGACTCCGTATATCTGAGATTGGCGAGCTTGAAATTAAAGGTGCGGGAATTTTCAAGCAGTACTGGAACAAACCTCAGGAAACTGCGGAATCTTTCACACCTGACGGATGGTTTAAAACAGGTGACAAGGTTGAGGCTGATAAGTTCGGCTACTATAAAATTGTAGACCGTATTAAAAATATTATATGCCTTGCTACAGGTAAAAATGTTGCTCCTGCTAAAATTGAAGCACAATTCGCTACAAGCCCCTATATTGAGCAGGTTTTTGCAATAGGTGATGAGCGTTCAGTTATCTCCACACTACTTGTACCAAGCCTTACCTTTTTCAAAGATAAGTTCGATAATGAAGGGATTGAATACGACAAAAGCCAGATAGTTATAGACAATTCCACCGGTGTGCCGATCGTTGCCAAGGTTGGCCCTGATTTTATTGAAAAAGGTAATATCAGAGGGCTTATCGCTGAAGAAGTAGCGAAAGCAAACAAAGAGCTTGAAGAGTTCGAACAGATTAAGCAGTATACAATCCTTACTGAAAGATTCACAGAGCAGAATGGAATGCTCACACCAACACAAAAGGCGAAGAAAAGAGTAATTCTTGAAACTTATTCCGCGGAAATCGAAAAGATGTACGCGCGATAAAAAATTTTTTTTAACACGGCTGCTCAAAGCGGCTTTTAAGATTGCTCACAGAAATCCCCTCTCCACTGCAGAGGGGATTTTTTTATCCTGTTCTGCGAAAAAAGAGGTAACCGGCTCAAACCCTCAATAACAATGTATAGAAAAACTTTATATGCTTGATTTCAATTCTCATATATGATATAATATACGCAATTACAACTCCCGGAGTAATATATAATGACAATTCATACTGAAAACAGCACATCCACAAGCTTAAGCCGCTTTAAAATTTCAGATGAACACCTGATAAACAATTCTGCAGTAAAAGAATCAATAGCAAAAGCCTATTCCGAAGGAAGATGCTTCGAATTTTATCCCAACAGATCAATTATTGAAGGGATAAGAAAAGGTGACCCTGTTGAAATGTTCCGGGAGGAATTTTTCGAAATGGCAGGGGCTATACTTGACAGTTATACGGATAAAAGCGGTTCCTTCAGGGAAAAACTGACCAGCGACACCCATCTTTTCTCAAGGGTATTGACTGCACTGGCAATTTTCCACTCTTCTGCTGCTGAGAGCAGCAATCGTCTCATAGAATCAAGAAGGATTACCCTTATTAAGGAACTTCCTGGACATCCCACAATACACCATATATCAGGTGAAACAACTGTTATAGCCCACGTGGGGCAGGGGCCTGCCTGGGAGGAGGTAGCAACAATATATTTAGGGTTGAAGACCTTTGACACTCTCAGTACAAAACGTGCGGACAAAGAACTTCATAAAGCCTTCAAATTTCTCCTTGAGGTGGAAGAGAGAGCAATTGAAACAGGTTTTTCCCATACAACAGTATATCCGCCGGAATCCTTCAGTCTCCTTAATTATCTTGTTGATAGTGTAATCGACTACTCCATGAGAATGGAGGAGGAATACCGGAGCAAACCGGGGATTATAACAATTGAAAAATTCAGCTCTGAAAGACGCAGGGAAATTATTAAAAAGCTTAATTCCAGAGTTCCCGGGGATGAACTGAATTTCGATTATGATGAAAACATGAAAGCTCTTAACGAGCTTGAAGATTTTGCCCGCCAATACAAAAGGGTAAATGACTCCGACTCACTTCGTGAAATTGTAAGGATACTTGTTGCAGCCTCCGGTCATGATATCCACGAAGTAAGGAACAGGGCGAATATACTCCTTGAACGTATATTCTCTCCAAAAGAGTTTGACGCGCCCCTGGCAGCAAAGTTTATCAATATTAAATCAGGGGATAAATACAATTTTGAATTCAATCTCCCTGAAGCACAGGAGCAGGGGATATACTTCCTTAGGATATACAGAAATAATATTTCAAAGTTATTTTATTCTGAAAAAGACCTTATATATGACGAGATTGAGCTAAAGAACAGAAAACCGGGAATTTATACTGCCGAATATCTTTTCAACAGTTACGGGCATTACGACTTTACAGTGGTGATCCACAACAACGGAACTCCGGGCTGGCTCCCCTTCAAAGAAACATCAGGGAGAGTTAATGTTCTCCCCGATATCCGGGGGGAGATAATACTTGAAGTATTTGTTGATATTCATGGACACACCAGAACCTACTGGCGTAATAATGACGGCCATCCCGGTCTTGTTTACAACGAATTCGGACAGGTCATCCGGCTGGGGAATTTTCCAGACATTGAAGCTCACCTTGAAGATATAAAATCCAGGTATCAGGTTACAGCTATTTACCTTCTCGGTGTACAGGAGAGAGGAAGCAACAGGGAAAACTGGGCTCCTGAAGCAACATCCCCCTCACCTTTTTCACCAATGAGCCTTACAAAAATAGAACCTGGTCTTGGCGGAGCAGAAGCGCTTAAATCGCTGATTAAAAAGGCCCACACACTTGATATTAAAATTATTGTTGATATAATCCCTCACCTTAACAGAAAAAGCAGAGATCTCCCCTCTGAATATGCAGTCCTGACCTATGACCAGGCAGGGAGACTTGTTGAAAGATCATCCACTGACGGCAGGTACGGTTCATGGGATGACGGCAAGCTTTTCAATTACAGAATGTTTGAAGTATGGGAATGGCTTTCCGATTCAATAACAAAACTAATAGAGGAATTCAACATTGACGGTATAAGGTTCGATTCTGCTCATGCGGTTCCGATTATGATGAAAAGAAACAACTACCTCTATACATACGGAAAACCGAGAACAGATGAGGAGATGCTTAAGGGGAACATTATAGTAAACGACAGAGAGTATGGCCATTTTATAACTACAGGCTATTATGACTGTGCCTGCCGCGACACAATAGCTGTACCGATCCACTACTATCTAATGCTCAATATCGAAAAAACTCTGAAAAAACTTGGCCGCGACTTTTTCATAAACATTGCAGAATGTTTCTGGGGCCATGAAAAATATCTGACACGAACCGGGCTTATCCCCTATAACTCCTCACTTTTTAAAATATGTGAGAACATAACCCACGGACAGACAGATGTAAGGGAAATATATCATATTTATGACAACTACTTCCCTGCTGTTCTTCCCGAAGGAACAGAACTCCTGGGGATTCTGGGCAACCACGACGAACGGAGAGCTCTAAATACCTTCGGTCACAGGGGACTGCGTGCTGCTGTTGCCCTCACCTCTTTTATGAGCAGCATTATAATGGACTTTGAAGGGAGTGCAGAAGGGGAAGGGTGGAAAGTCTACCTTGACAACATATATGTAAACTGGAACGATTTTGAAAATGCCTCACACCGCAGCCTTGAATCATTTTACAGGGATCTCTACAGATTCCACCGGAGCAATAAAGGGGACAGTTTCCTCATCTGGAGCAACAACAATATGGTTGCTGCAGCAGTAAAATTTACCGGCGATAATCTCTGGATAGGGGCATTTAACTTCAGCGATTCCAACCAGGGGATATCCCTGCAGTTTGACAACCCCCGTCTCCCAATAAACGATGACGATTCATTTATTTTATCTGATCCACTCTACTCTGAAATAACTGAGAATTATTCCCATTACACAGGGAAGGAACTGAAAATATCAAAAATCAATACAATTGTTCCATCTACAGAAAGGATCAAGATTTTAAAACTTACAAAAACCAGTGTAAAGAAAAAGTACATAGACTTTTTCACTGACTCCTTTTTGCGGCTTAAAGAATTCAGCAAAGTAGAAAATATTTTCTCCAATTTTGCTTTTACTGAACTTGCAGCAAACAGCAGATCCTACAGCGCGCTTAAAAAATTTATTACCGCAAACATATCAGGGAACAGCCGCATTAGCAGCGAAGAGGCTGAACTGGGCCTTAAACGTTCCCTCTATCACATGTACAGAACAGAACTGCTGGACAAAAAGAAAATCCTCACCTACAGGGACCGCATGCTTGGCGAGGATGTCTTTCTCAGCACCCTGTCAAAAAAAATTACCGAGCATTACAGGAGCGGTCCCCTTGTTTTTCTATCCGCCGAAGCTGAGCCTTTTTCAAAGAGCGGCGGTCTTGCAAATGTGGTATATGAGCTCCCAAGGGAGCTGGCAAAACTTGGAGAGAAGGTATTCGTAATAACTCCAAAATACAGAAACGGCAACTTTAAAGAAAAACAGAAAATGGAAGAGGCTATTGAAAATTACGGAGCAGAGTACACAGGGATAAATGTGAAGATTAAAATCATGGATGCTGATTATGAAATCGGCGTACACAAGGCTGAGGTGGAAGGGGTAACATACTATCTTCTTGACCATGCAGATTTTTTCAATGGCCTCTACTGGGGTATAACAGCTGAGGAGAAGCTCCGCAAAAGGATAGCCTTTGCCAGGGCCGCAGCTGAAGTTATACTCACCTTCTCAATAAATCCCAAGTACACCTTCACTAATGATGCCTTCCCGGGAGTATTTAATGGCATTGTAAGATGTGATCCCTATTACGACAGCACACCTGTTTTCAGAAACTGCACATTTATTCATATCATTCATAATGGCGGATGGCAATACTTTGACGCCTATGCCAGGATTGAAAACGGTTTTGATCTTTTTAATCTATTCAACCTCCCCTCATGGCAGGCGGGGAATTTTACCGATCCTGTTGAAGGGGACAAACTCAACTGCATGGCAGCAGGAATAAGGTTTGCGAGAAAATCAATTACTGTCAGCCCATCCTACGCAAAGCAGATTGAAATTGCCTGCGACAATCTGGAGCATATTCTCTATAATGTTTCAGGGATAAGTAATGCCATCGGCTCCGACTTCAGGGAAAAAATTGAAAAGCGGATGGAGAAAAGCGGCTTTGCGGCTTCCATGTACCCCCAGCTTATAGATTATATTAAACTTAATCCCGCTCTAAATGAAAAAATTTCAGCCAGGTATCCGGAGATCCTTACAGGTGATAAGGGGATTAACTCAATTAAAGAGACTACCAGGAAAAGCATTATTATTCGGATGCGAAATAAACTGATGCTTCAGCTGGAGCGGCATCTTAATGTGGATCCTGACGCTATACTTGTAACAATGATCCACCGGATCTCGGAACAAAAAGGGTTCCAGCTCCTCCTTGAAGCATCAGAGGGTATTTTCAAAAATCTGGGATACCAGGCTATTATCGGAGGGGGTATTTCCGCTGGAGACAGCAGGGGGGAGGCCATTGCCAATGGACTCCATCTGCTCAGCAATTATTACCCGGGACAGGTAAATGTTTCTTTCGGATTTCAGGATATAAGCACCCCCCTTCTCTGCTCCGATTACTTTTTAATGCCATCCATGCACGAACCTGGCGGCATTTCCCAGATTGAGGCAATGGCTGCAGGATGCCCGGTAATAGCACGGGCCACAGGAGGCTTAAGAGATACAATAAAGCCGGTGATGCACAATGGAGATTATATTGAAGGTAACGGATTTCTCTTTTCCGACTTTTCTCCATGGGCATTTTATGACGCAATGGAGCGGGCAGCCTCTTTTTTCCGAAAAACAAATGATGAAACTTTTTACAGAGTACGTATTGCAGCGGAGAATTCAGCTTACTTCTGGGACAAACCTGCAAGGGAATATATAAAGCTGATCTATGATTTAACTGAAACTATACGGATCACAGAGTAAAAAAAAACGGGATAGATTCTATCCCGCTTGTTGCAAAAGGCACTTCCCTTGACTGCCTTAATTTTCAAGGAAGACCGTTGGAGTGTAAAATAAATTTTTACTTAATAAATTTATCGGCTATAATTCCGATTTCTTAACCAAATTTTTTAAAAAATAGAATTTTTTTCAGGTGCAGGATGAAAACAGGAACGGGTATCATCTTAGTACTCCTCTCATGTATCCTTTGCTGCAGCACAATAATTCCCGGGGAGACTGATAAGACACTGGGAAGCCTCCTGCGGGGTGGAGACATTGTTCCTGCTGATGCAGCAAAAATATTCCTCCATAATTTTACTTCAACTGAAACATTGAGGTTCGATATCAGCGAACTGATGATCCGTTTAAAGAAACAGTTAAATCGTGACAGCAGACTCACTGTTACAGAGAAAATAGATGAGGCGGAAATAATACTCTCAGGAGAGATTACCGGATTCACAATTCAGCCTCTCCTATTTAATCAGCAGGGGAAGGCTGAACTGAAAAGAATGCGCATAACCCTGTCGCTCAGCCTTTACAACACTATTAGAGATGAAATGATATTCCATAGAAGAGTTGTGGAAGCGCTCCACGAATATTCCGACATAACCCCCCCTATCGAAACAGAACTGAGAGCAGGCCTTAATCTGATTGACAAAATTACTCCCAGAATAGCTGCTCAGTTATTCACAGGATGGTATACAGAAGAACTTACACCTCATGAGCGCGGGAAAAAACAATGACCTATAAAAAATATCCTAATTCAAAGCAGTTTATAAAGGAGCTGAACAAAGGGCTATCCGGATCGATTTATCTTTTTTTAGGTGAAGAGGAGGGTGAAAAAGATAAAGTCATAAACACCATACTGGGGATAGTTCTGGGCAACAGTCCGGACAGGTCCAATAATACGGGTAGATTCCATATCACTGATGAAAAAAATTCCTACGAACAATTTATGGAGGCTGCTGACTTTGCAATGACAGGCTCCATGTTTTCCGATAAAAGGGTCTGCATAATAAGAAATATTGATATGCTTAAACAGAATGAAGCTTCAAAAAATACAATCGATGACATGATAAGAGGTATTGCAGAAGGGACACTTCTGGTACTTACATCATCAAAGAATCAGCCCCCTGCTTTTCTTACAAAAAAATATGAAGATAATATTTCCATAATTCAATTCTGGAAATATTTTGACAGTGACCTTTACACTTACATAAGCAAGGCCCTTAAAGATAAAAAAATTACATTCGAAGAGAATATCATCCCGCTCCTCATCGAATATACCGGCAATGATATAAAAAAAATTGATGAAGCCCTGGATGCATTGGAATATACATCGGGGGACATGCATGTTACACCTGAAATAATTAAAGAGCTGGTGGGATACACAAGGGAGATTACTGTTTTTGATTTCATAGATTCCCTGTTCCAGCGGGAAAAAAGATCTCTTGAGTTCCTTAAAATGCTTATTGAACAGGGTACTGCCGAGCTCCTCATACTCAATCTTATAGCAAAGCACACCGAAACAATGGAGAAATACTATCAATGCATAGCTGAACAGGATACACCTGATGAAGCGATGAAAAAAATAGGTATGGCAGCACCGCAGAAGAGGAGAGATAAATTCTACTCATCTGCGGCAAAATTCAACAGGGATAAAACAAAAAAAATATTTACACTTATAGCTGAAAGCGAATACTCAATTAAAAGCCGGACACCGGGTAATTCAATTGTTAGCAGGCCGGTATTTGTTCTTGCATCCTCAATCCTGAGCCTGAAGTAATCAGGCTGTAAAACTCACACCATCGAGACAGATATAGGGGAGCAATGATGAGCCTTTGCGCTCCATCTCTCTGCTTAAAATAATATTCCCCTTCATGAGATCATATACATTCCCGCTTATCATGCAGTCTTTAAGTCTCCCCTTTATTTCACCATTCTCCACGAGAAAGGCCAGGTCAAGATTTGCTGAAAAATCGCCATTAAGAGTATTAGACTGGCCAAGGCCGATAAACTGCTCTGCCACAATCCCCAGTTCAATCCCCTTTACAATTTCATTAAAGCTCATACTGCCGGGGTCCATGGTAATGCCGTTAAAAGAGGGTGAAGGTAGAGATGAATAGCCCCTGGCCGCATTTCCTGTGGGGTCAATGCCGAGCCTTTCAGCATATTTCAGATCAGCAATAAAACCTTCAACCACACCCTTATTGATAAGGGCTCTTCTGGAAGGGTTAATCCCCTCACCATCAAATGGTGCTGTATATGGTGATCCCTCTATACGCGGGTCATCAATAAGACTTAAGGAATCACTGAAAACCTTTTCCCCCATTTTCCCGGCCAATGGGGAAATCCCCTTCCACAGGGCCTGCCCGTTAAGTCCTGAAGCAATAATCCCCAGAAAACGCGCAGCTGCTGAAGGGGGCAATATTACCGGATAAGTCCCGGAAGCCAGTTTTTCCCGATTGATTCCCCTGGCGATTCTATTGATCAAAATGTCACTTAGATAATTATAATCAATCGGCTTTAAAGCTGAGACGCTTTCCCATGTATCAATTTTATCCCCGTCCTTCACAACATAAGAACAGGAAACTGAAACCGAATAGAGCGAATCAATATATTCAAGGTCAACCCCTTGGGAATTAATAAGCCTGAAAGACCCTGCTGAAGCGCTCACTGACATATCCACGTTTATAGAAGGGAAAGCAGACTCAATTTTACGGATAAAAAGCTCTGCCGCTGCAATCTCTTCTTTTGGGTCAAAAAGATCTATACTGCTGTCATGGGGATCAAAACCCTTTACAGTACCCCCCGGGATTTTGAACTTCTCCACCTCGCCGTATGGAGCTGTTGCTGCAGCACGTCTGACAGTATCCGCAACACCTGAAGGATCATTAGTGGATGAAAATCCGGTTTTACCATCCATATTTACCCTTACTCCAAAACCGCTGTTTTCACTTTCATTAACCGAGTAGATCCTGTTATTTTTAAAGCTTATGGGGGTGCTTCTCCCGGTTATATATACCGCGTCAAACCAGGCCGCGTCTTTTGGTACAGCGCTGAAAAGAATATTTTTCATTATTTCCCCCCTATGAGGACATCACTGACAAGCATATGCGGGCCCCCGAATGAAACAGGGAGAGGGGACTGCCCTCCTTTACCGCACCCGCCAAGTCCGCCGAACATCTTCTTATCATTACCAATCATTTTTATATTCTTCAGGGTATTAAAAACGTTACCTGACAATATTATATCCTTAAACATTCTGCCTGTTTTACCATTTTTCACCATATACCCATAACCTGCAGTAAAGGTGAACATTTCCAGATTAGTCTGCCCGCCGATTACATCAACCGCGTAAATTCCATCATCAACAGCATCGAAAATTTCATCTTTACTGCTTTTCCCGTTTTCTATATATGTATTTGTCATTCGAACTATAGGCTGTCTCATTACGCCAATTGCCCTTGCATTGCCGGTGGGCTCCTCATTCATTTTATAGGCTGTTTCCCTTGAGTGGAGCCTCCCTGAAAGTATACCGTTTTTTATAAGCGCTGTTGATGAAGGTTCCATACCCTCATCATCAAATGGTATATAACCTGAAAGCTCCGGCCTGTCACCTTCATCATAAACATTCAGTATTTCCGGCCCGAAGTCACGCCCTATTTTCATAATGTCCCTCATGCGCGGATTTTCATGAACAAAATCCGCCTCGGAAAGATGACCAAAAGCCTCGTGGATAAAAACCCCGCATAGCTTGGGATCGAGAATTACATCATACTTCCCGCCAGGAAGAGATTCAGCATCAAGAAGATCGAGTGATGTTTTCAGCACATTTTCTGCCGCATTTTCTTTCCCCTCAACAAGTTCAAAGCCTCCGTAACCGGAAAGTGATTCATGAAAAGGCTGCACAAGACTCCCCGACTTTGCAACAGATGCCAGGGAAATTCCGCAATAGCTTTTATCAAATGAAAGATCCGATCCTTCACTGTTCAGATAAACATAGTAAGTCTTCACATCCCTGTAAATTGCACGTGTTGTCTGAATCTTTTCAGATCCCATAAGTATTTTATTATAACTATTAATAAGTTCAAATTTTTCATCAAGTGTAACCGATTCAGCCGGTCTAATGGACGCTGTTTTAAATGAAGCCCTTCTCCCCTGCCCTGCTGCAGCAAGTGACTTTTCTGCCGGATTCACCATCATAGCAGACCGGAGTGCAGCTTTAAAATACTTTTCCAGGTTACCGATATCATTGAAAGTGGAAAATCCCCATGCCCCGTTTTTGAGAATTCTCACAGATCCCCCCACAGAATCGCTGGAGCTTACTGATTCAATATTATCCTTTGAAAGGGATATACCTGTACCCTCTGACAGGGAAAGCCTTATATCTGCATATTCGCAGGGAGCAGATGAAATTAATTTTCTCCCCTCTTCAAGGGTTTGAAAAAATTTATCATTCATAAATTCCTCGTTAATATTTCTTTTATCACTGAAAATTAAATCCGCTAATCTGCCGGTTACCGGCAATAAACAAAAACAATATATTAGAGAGGATTCCAGAGAAAAAAGTTAAGTTTAAAAAAGACAAATATTAAAATTATATTCCCACGATTTTTGCAGATCCTGTCAACCTTTTATCGAAGCATGGTGCAATCATAAAAAAAGATAGCAGTATAATTTCAGACGGGGCGGTAAAGTCTGTCATTCCGGCCGAAGTGATAAAGTAGTGCCGGAATCTCCAGGAGTAATCAGGAGTTATGAGATTCCCGCCTGCGCGGGAATGACACCACCGCTATAATTATACTGGTACAAAAAAAACCGCCTCAAGAAGAGACGGTTTTATAAATAACTCAATTATGCTTAATAACTACTCAAGCCATTTATCAACTTTATCTTTATTATCTTTTACCCATTTCAAAGCTGTCTTGTTAAAATCAGCCCTTTTCTCCTGATTAGCCACCATTACTGAAGCTATATCTTCGCTCTCCCATGCAAACTTATCAAGAAAAGCATATACTTCAGGCATTTCCTCTTTAAGACCCTTGCGGACAACAGTATTAATTGTTTCTTCAGCGCCGAAGTCATTTTTAGGATCTTTAAGAATTTTCAGGTCCCATCTTCCGAATTTCCAGTGCGGAGCCCATCCTGTAACAACAACCCATTCCTTTTTATCTATGGCTTCCTTAAGTGCTGCTGCCATAGTAGCGCCGCTCCCCTCAATAAGCTTAGCATCAACTTTATACTTTTTAATAAAGTCTTCAGTTATCTTCATTAATCCTGCACCCGGATCTATACCAATAATCTGGTTATCAAACTTATCCATATTGCTTCTCAAATCAGCAAGGGAATCGATTTCCACATAAGAAGGTACAACAAGACCAAGTTTTGCACCTTTAAAATTCGGGCCCAGATCGACTACATCCTTTTTCACCTTTCCAAAGTAATCAGCATGAGTTACAGGGAGCCATGCAGTTGTCATTGCATCAGCCTCACCCGATGCAACTGACTGCCACATTGCCGCAGCTGCAACAGGTATAACTTCCACTGTATAACCAAGCCTCTCCTCAATAACAGCTTTTGCTACATGAGTACTGGCTATTGCGCAATCCCATTCAACATAAACAAGCTTAACAGTACCTTTTGTCTCTTTTTTTGTACACCCTGTATAAACAGCCGCTATCAAAGAAAGAGAAATCAGAGCTAAAATAATTCTTTTAAACATATTATCCTCCAGATAAATTTTTACAGTCCCGACAGAGAACTGTTCTATATAAATAACAATCACAGCATCCGGGTAATTATTCTACCCCGGATAAACCGTAATTCATAATAAGCCTATTCACTTCTTTTACGTATATTCTGTGTAATACGGTCAAGAATTATGGCCATAATAACAACTGCAATACCCGCCTCAAAACCCATACCAGGCTGCAGTCTCTGTATAGCTCTCCATACTTCACCACCCAGACCTCCAGCTCCAATCATCGCAGCAATAACCACCATTGACAGTGCAAGCATAATTGTCTGATTTATCCCTGCCATTATTGTCGGCATGGCCAGGGGGAGCTGGATCTGAAAGAGCTTCTGCTTCTCGGTTGCTCCAAAAGAATCCGCTGCCTCAATATACTCAGAGGGTATCTGCTGAATACCAAGGCATGTGAGCCTTATAGCAGGGGGCATTGAAAAAATAACTGTTGTAAACACAGCAGAAACCACACCAAGTCCAAAAAATGGAATTGCCGGTATAAGATACACAAATGCGGGCATGGTCTGCATAAAATCGAGAATCGGCATAGTGACCCTCCTGGCCCCCGGACGAAGTGCAGCAAGAATACCGAGAGGCATGCCAATCAGTACAGAGATGAATGTGGCAATTATAACAAGTGTAAGTGTAATAATCGATGCCGGCCACAAACCCAGATTCCATATAAAGAGAAGGCCAAGTGCTGTAAAAACTGCAATCCCCCTTGTACTGAAATACCAGGCCAGAGCCACAAAAATTAATATCAATACCGGAGGCGGGATGAACATGAGAAAATCATTTACAGAATCGATTCCGATTTTCATAACTCTTGAAATTGCTTTTGTTATAAATGCAAAATGTGTTGTTGTATAATCAATAAAATTATCTACAGCAACATCTAATGGTAACTTTGGTATTATCATTGTGATACCCCTCTTTCTGCAAGCCCTGCAATTAATGAACCCCTTACAACCATTCCCAATAATTTATTATTCTCATCAACTACAGCCAGAGGATACTTCGACTCTGCTATAATAGGCATAATCTCCTGAAGCGGAGCATCCGGGGGTACCCTGAACTCATTTATCTCTTCAAGAATACTTTCAAGATTCGATTCGCCACTTTCTACAGACTGCTTTGCCTTTTCAGCTGAAACAATCCCTTTAAATATTTTTGACTTATCAACTACAAAGATACTTGAAATACCCTTTTCCTTCATGGTATGAAGCGCTGTTTTAGGGCCATCCTTGCCGAATGTTATTGAGCTGCTCTTCACCATAACATCCCCAGCGGTAAGAACCCTTGTAAGATCAACATTTTCTACAAACTTTTCCACATACTTTGTAGCAGGATTAGTGAGAATCTCCTCCGGTGTTCCTATCTGAACTATTGCTCCATCCTTCATTAAAATAATTCTATCGCCGATTTTGAGGGCTTCACTTAAATCGTGAGTAATAAAAATTATTGTTTTCTTTACCTTATCTTCAAGACTGAGAAGTTCCTCCTGCATCTCTGTCCGGATCAGCGGATCAAGTGCGCTGAATGCTTCATCCATTAAAAGAATATCAGGGTTGATTGCAAGAGCCCGGGCCAGACCTACACGCTGCTGCATACCGCCGCTCATCTGAGAGGGATAATAATCCCCCCACCCTTTAAGGCCAACCATATCCAGGGCCTCCATACCCTTTTCAATACACTCTTCCTTTTCTTTTTTCTGAACCTCAAGCCCGAAATAGGCATTCTCAAGTACAGTTTTATTGGGGAAAAGGGCAAAATTCTGAAAAACCATGCCAAATTTCTTCTGCCTTAGACTTCTAAGCTCCTCATCAGAAAGGGCGGTTACATCAATACCGTCTATAAACACTTTCCCGGCAGAAGGTTCCACAAGCCGGTTAATACATCTGAGGAGCGTTGATTTCCCGCTTCCGGAAAGTCCCATTATCACCAGGGTCTCGCCATCGAATACTTCAAATGAGGCATCTACAACTGCCACTGCGCACCCTGTTTTTTCCAGGATTGCATCTTTTTTCATGCCATCCTTTAACATTTTCATTGCAGATTTTGTATTCGCTCCGAAAATCTTATAAACACCTTCTACTTTCATCTTTATCATAATCAATCCTGACCATTCTCTTTTGTCTTTATTCAGATATCCGGAATTAATCCGGATTATACTTAATTGCCCGCAAACTTACAACTCCTCTGAAGGCTCTAATGTTAGAGTAAATATAATTCAAGGGGAAAGCAAAAAAAACTTTACCACGACCTTGATAAAGAATAACCGGTAAAACGGTCACGTCAATAGTCCAAAAGTATTATATTGAAGCACAAAAAAGACTAATGTAGCTGAATTAAAGGGCAAAACCGCGCAGATGTATAACAGGAGAAAAATTGGGGATATTTGCTTAAAATTAATAATTAAATCTCTATCATATTGTTTCTTACAGCATAAATTACAAGTTCAGAACTTTTGTGAACACCAAGTTTTTTCATTATATTGGCTCTATGGACCTTGACAGTGCGGGGAGAAATCCTGAGGCATTCTGCAATATCCATCCCGCTTTTACCTTCAGCAATCAGTTTCAGAACCTCTCTCTCCCTCCCTGTAAGAAGCTCAAACTGTGAACCAGACCCCTCTTCAGATCCCCCCTTCTCCATGGAAACATAATCGGAAACTACTTTTGCAGCAACCCCCGGACTCAGGTAAACATTATCTTTCAGTACTGCGTCAATGGCCCTTAAAAGATCATCCCCTGCATCATCTTTTAAAACATAACCATTAACACCTGTTTTAAGAAGCTCCTTGACATACTCCTCATTATCATGCCTGGAGAGAATAATAATTTTTGATTCAGGAACATATTTCTTCATATATCTTGCAACATCAATTCCGCTCATTGTGGGCATTGATATATCAAGTATGGCGATATGGGGATTCAGCTTTTCAATCATGTCAAGAGCCTCTTTACCATCTCCCGCTTCCCCCACAACGGTATAATGCGGTACATCTTCAATAATCAGCTTAAGCCCCTCGCGCAGAATTGTGTGATCATCAGCAAGAAAAAGCCTTACCTCATTATTCATTTCTCTTCCCCCTTAATGGCAATTTCGACAGACGTCCCCTCACCAGGCAGGGCCTGTAAAGTTAATACCCCTCCATGGCTGTTAACCCTCTGCTTAATATTGGAGATACCAAAACCGCGCCTGTCATTTAGTCTGGTCATCTCAAAACCTGATCCATTATCTGAAACACGAAGATTAATCATTCCTGAACTGCTGTGAAGCATAAAATCAACAGCATCCGCTCCCGAATGCTTTGCTATATTGGAAAAAAGCTCTTTGGTTATCCGGTAAATATCCACCTCCAGAGAGTGCTGAATCTTTTCCTCAATATTAATATCAAATATAACCTTTACCCTGTTCATTTCAAGTGAATTCTTGGCATACCACCTTATCGTAGACTCAAGTCCCATGTCAGAAAGAATTGAAGGGTAAAGATCATTATATATCTCCCTTAACTCCCGGCTGGCACTGTCTATAAACTGAAGCCCCGCTTTAAATCTCTCCTTATGTTTTACTGTATCTTTCTGATATGCAACGAAATTCAGTTTTGCAGCTGATATTGTCTGCCCCACCCCGTCATGCAGATCCTTGGCAACGCGCTGTCGCTCCATCTCCTGGGACTTCATAATCATGGTTGAAAGAATCCGGTTTTCCAGCTCCACATTTTTCCGCTCAGTTATATCGTTAAATGAAAGAATAATCCCCAGATACCCATCCCGCCCCTTTACCGAAGATGAGGAAATCTCGACCTGGAATATTGATCCGTCTTTGCTGTATACATCAAATTCAAGTTTCTTATCCCCCTCCCTTTCCAGAATACGGTCAATGTCAGCGATATTACTTATTTTGGATGCTACAAATATATCAGCAGCATATTTACCCGTCACATCATCTTTTGAAGTGTATTCAAACATCCGGAGAAAGGATGGATTAACATAACGTATAATTCCATCAAGATCAGTAATTGCTACACCATTAAGTGTTGAATCAAGTGCATCGTAAATAAAAGAGAGATGCTGCTCCTCGTACCACTTCCTGTCCAGTTCCTCCTCAAGCCCCTTTATCCGGCTGATGAGCTGATCCCTGTTGCTGCTGCTGTAATCCATAATTATTATTCCAAATCCGCCTGTATTAATAGCTGACTATTGTTAAACAAAATCTTTGATTCAATAAAAAAATATTAATTCCCGGGGAAAAGACCTCTTGATTAAGATTAAAACAGAAAAAAATAAAAAAACTATAATAGAAAACCTCTTTTATACCGATATTGAAGATAACTGAAGAACAAGGAGGTTCCGGTTATGAATTACACAATTGACAGCAGTTACGCAGCATTTCAGAAAGTACCTTCCTATCCGGTCTCACTTGACCAGAAAGAATCAGCTAAACAATTACCGGAAAACCAGTTTTTCTCAGAAAATCTGAATCCTCAGATCATAAATAAACAGGAAATCAAAGAACAGGTTCATGAAGCAGTTATGATGGATTTTTCCGAAGTGAAGAATTTTCTTTTTATGCTCATCGGGGCTGAAGTTCAGGTAAAACCGGAAAATGAGACCAAATCAGGGATGCTGCTTGACAGGCTTGCCTGATTTTCTGACTATATACCGGGATGAGTAAAACAATACAATTGCATTTTATTATTCATTTTTTCGAAATTCCCCATAAAAATTTATTGACCTTTATTTAATAATTATTAAAATTATACAAATTCCAGAACCTATATTCATTTTAAATTAAATATATAATTATTTTTTCCTGTATAAAGTTATTGCGATTATTACGATAATATAATATATAATAACGAAATCATGAAGAGAAAACCTATGAGTAAAGAATTGCAGGAAAAAGCAGACAAGGTAATGCAGGAATTAAAAGAGGCACTTATTCCTATCAAGAGTGAAATAGAAAATATCAATAGAAGTAATATTAATGGCCGCCGCATATAACAGGGAACCTTTAATATTTTAAAACCGGTTTACAGTTTTAATATTTTCCAGAAATGAAATTTTTTGTCAAAAAAATGAGGTAATTACCATGCCGCCTAAAGGTGAAAGACGTAAGCAGCAGATAATAGATACTGCCAAAGAGATGTTTCTTGAAAAAGGATTTCAGAGTACCCACATCGGGCAGGTCTGTGAAGAGCTTGATATTGCCCGCGGCACAGTATACCAGTATTTCAGCAATAAGAAAGAAATACTCTATGCTATCCTTGACACTGTTGCTGAATCGATTGAAGATAACCTTGATCCGGATGATCTAAAAGATTTCCTCCATAATAAACCTGATAATGATGTAATAATGGATTTTATCGACAACAGGATTGCCTCATGCCTCTCTGTTCTTTCACAGGAGCCTATTGTAATAAAGCTTATATTCCGGGAAATACCTGGTACTGATGAAGAAGTTGTAGAAAAGGTTTCAGATTTTCTTGGGAGGATAATCTCAATCCTCTCCAAAGAGATTACAGCGCTGAGGGACGCAGGGATATTCAAAAAAGATATCTCCGCAGGGATAACAGCATCAATGCTTATAGGTTCAATAATGATGATTGTTTACCAGTACACGGTTACAAATAAAAATTTTCTCGATAAAAACGTTACCAATAAAATCGCCAAACATTATCTTCACGGGGTCTATTTAAACGATCATCATTAAATTCCGTTTTCCGGGAAGTCATTTAAAAAAATATCACAAATAACCCCGCCGCTTCATCTCCAGAGCCTGTCCCTGAGGCCTGTAGACCTGTTAATGGGGCTCTCAGTAATTCTCTTTATAATATCTTCAGATGCTGAAATGATCACCTTCCCTCTGGCCCTTGTTACTGCAGTGTAAAGGAGTTCCCTTGTCATTACCCTGTTCCACTTTAACGGGAGCAGTACAAATACAGTATCAAACTCCGATCCCTGGCTTTTATGGATTGTCATGGAAAAAGCGGTTTCATGTTCAGGAATCCGCATAATGGGAACCTGACGGAATTTATTACCTTCGCTGCTGAAAGATACACTCCTGCCATCCTCTGCAACAATCCCTATGTCACCGTTAAAAAGTCCGGCCCCATAACTGTTTCTGGTAATCATCAAAGGGCGACCTGCATAATAATCACCTGTTTTTTTTATTATTCCCATCCGGTTAAGGACCGTCTCAACAAGGGTATTCATTTTTTCCATCCCCTGCTCACCACGGCGCAGCGCTGTTAATATTGAAAAGGAGCTTATAAATCCCCTGATGGTCTCACTCAGATCTGAAGTATTACCGCTGCGGGAAAGGTAACTGTTCCACTCATCATATATTATCTTCTCTATATAATTATCCTTTCCCGGTTCACAGAAAATTATGTCCTTAAAGGGATTTTCTCTCCTTACTGAAAGCAGAGCGCTTGAGTCGCCTCTCTTTATCATATCCGCAAGAAGACCGATACCGCTCCCGGAACCGAACCTGTAGCTTTTATCAAGAACAACAAGGGAATCCCTCATGCTACCCCCATTCTTTTCAACAGACACAGAACCGGAAAGATTGAAATAATTATTAATCTCAAGGGCAAGTTCCGGGGAGTATCCATGCTCCACCCCTCTGTCGCAGATATCTCCAAATACAGCCCCCCCCTCAACTGAAGCAAGCTGATCCCTGTCCCCCAGAAGAATAAGACGGCACCCCGGCTTCAGCGCCTTCATGAGCCTGTACATAAGGGGGAGATCAACCATTGAGGACTCATCCACAACAACAACATCATAGGGGAGAGGATTTTCCTCATTATGTCTGAAGCCGGGGCTGCCGCTGACATAGCCAAGGAGCCGGTGAATTGTCCCGGCTGATTCAGGAATAAATCCCCTTATAGACTCATGAGGGGGATTCTGACTGATTGCTGAATCAACAGACTCCATTAACCTTGCTGCAGCCTTCCCTGTTGGAGCTGTAAGGGCAATTGAAACAGCCTCCCCTTTTTTCAGGGAAGCGCCTATAAGAATAGAAATAATTTTTATTACAACTGATGTTTTACCTGTTCCAGGTCCCCCTGATACAACAAGAAACCGGTTCCGCAGGGCCAGGTATGCAGCTACACCCTGCATATCTGTTTCCCGGGGGGTATGCCCAAAGTAAGTGAAAAAAATATCTTTAATACCGGCCAGCTCATCCTGTCCTGCCCACCCTGCAGTCCGTGAAAGAATATCACGGGCAAGCCCCTGCTCAAAGCCAGCATACTTATTAAAATAAAGAAGCCCCGACTCATCAATAACAAGGGGTAGGCCTGCCGAATAGTCCCCTGCAGCAGGATGACTTTTAAAAGTTTCTTTCAACATATCCGCATCAGGGAATTTCACTTCAAGACATTTGTCGTAATCGGGATCATCTTCAAAGAAAAAATCGGAAAGAGATGCACCTGCTATGTTATTAAGGTTAAGACAGATATCCCCCTTAAAAAGACGGCTGCTTAAAAGCATTACAGCTGCAGCAAAGATAGGGGAATCACTGCTCCCCTTCCCCTGCAGATATGAAGCAACATGTCTGTCAATGTCGCTGAAGCATCGAAGCTGAAGCATCTCTTCTGCTGTTAAATTCATATTCTACTCCACACCTGATTTAAAGAAATCATCCAGACCGGTTACCAGAGCTTCATCAGGCTTGTGATAAAAAATTCCGCTCCCCGGCTCTTTTGGACTCATCCCGCGGACAAAGAGATAATAAACACCGCCAAAATGCCTGTCATAACTGTAACTCTCCCCCATACGAAGCCTCAGATACCTGTGGAGGGCAAGAGTATAGATATGATACTGAAGGAAATAGTTGTGCCTGGCCATCTCCTCCTCTAATCTCCCGACAGAATAGAGATCGATGCTGTTTCCCAGGTTATTCGACTTCCAGTCAACAATATAGTATTTCCCTTTATAACAGAAAACCATATCAATATACCCTTTAAGAAATCCCCTGATTGAGGAGGCATCCCTGATCCCTTCAGAAGCAGCCTCACTAAAGCCGCCATATGAAGAGAGAAGTTTTTTCAGTTCATCAGCAGATGGCGCGGATACGGGGATATAAAACTCCAGTTCATTGAGTCTTTCCCCATTCCCCAGGGATGAAAGTGTAAGCCCATTACTGTCAAGTTCCGAGCTGATAACACCGTTTACCATATCTGCAAGATGGGGATGCCATTTATCCTCAAAACCGTATTTAAGAGATTTCTCCCTTATAACAGGAGAAATGCTCTCAATCCCCCATGTAAAATCGATATTTTCAAATATTTCATGCATAAAAAGACCGGCCTTTGCTCCGGATGGGAAAGAAAAAATTGTATCTGAAGCAGTTAAAAGAGCAGTGCTGAAGGAAGGCCCTGCAGATGCATCCCGGTCTTTTTCATCATATGATGCATCATGCTTAACCAGTGAGCTGTAGCTCCAGACACGCCAGTCCCTCCTGATCTCTCCGGAAAAGGCCCTGGCTGCCAGATTATCACCTTCACCAGTCACTGCAGAATAAGGTGCTCCTTCCGCCCTCTGAATAATATTGAAATTAATGCTCCCCTCTGATCTGACTGCGATACTTTTAAATGCATCCATATATTGGCCGTAATCCGGGGCCGGTGTTTTATTTTCCAGATCATTTCTGTTTTTATAAAAAAGGCGGAATGGTGTGCCTGATTCAAAATTCTTCTTTGTTTTTGCAGTATAAACAAAACATTTCGATTTTGCCCTTGTTAGGGCCACATAGGCGAGCCTCACATTCTCAGCACTCTCCTCCCCCAGAAAAAGCTCCTTTACCCTTTCGGGAGCAGAACTGCTGCTAAGATACATGACAGGCCTGTACCCCTCATCCGGGTCGTGATATGTAATAGCCCCCCCCGGCTTACTGCTGCTCTCCGGGAGTAATGGACAGAAAACAACAGGGAACTCAAGCCCCTTACTTGAATGAATTGTCTGTATCTTTACTGCAAAATCATCTTTCTCCAGACGGGTAAGATATTCATCATCAGAAGGCCCATCCATAATCCCGTTTTTAAACCATATGACCAGTTCATTTGCGGAAAGATTACCCCTCTTCTCCATGCGGTGAAGCATTTCAATAAGATGATAAATATTGGTGATCCTCCGCTCACCATCAGTATAGGAGAAGAGCCGCTCCTCAACCTGCTCATTATAAATGAGGGAATTGAACATCGACATTACACCGCGGGAATGCCACATATCCCTGTATAAATAAAAACGGTCCGCTATAGCTGAAAGGCCCCCCCCCGGTCCGGTTTCATCAGCTTCAGAAAAACGGGCAATGTCATCCGCTTTCATCCCCATAATGTCAGTAGACAAAGCCCCCTTTACCGATCTTTCGATCCCCGGTTCAGCAGCAGCATTAAGAATATAATAAAGCTCCAGTGCCTCATGTGTTGAAAAAACAGTTTCATCACTCTGAATCACAGATGGGATACCGAGTTTGCGAAGTCTGGCCCGCAGATCCCGTGCATAGGCATGTTTTTTGACAAGAACAGCAATATCACCGGGGTTAAGGGCTTTCTCCCCCAGCCTGTAACGCGAAGAAGCAGAATCAATTATCTCCGAAATCTTTGCAGTAATATTTGAAAGAATAATATCCAGTGCTTCAGCCGCATTTACTGCACCCGAATCTCCGCCGGCAGCAAGCATAATCTCCATCCCGGAAGAATTAATAGAACCATCATAAAAAATCTCCGCCTGATCCGCCTTCCCCGGCCTTACACTGGAAAATTCAATCCGATCAAAATTAAAGGGGTTATCACACCCGCTGAATAAAAGATTAACCGCTTTTATAAGTTCATCCCTGGAGCGCCAGTTATTAAGGAGTGTATATTTATTATCCATACCTGCTGAAGCCTGAAGGTATGAAAAAATATCAGCACCCCTGAACCTGTAAATTGCCTGCTTCGGGTCACCAATAAGAAAAAGTACAGATTCTTTATTATTAAAGAGCCTGCTGAAAATCTCAAACTGAAGCTGGTCAGTATCCTGGAACTCATCAATAAGTGCAGCCCTGTAACGCCCTGAGACATTAGAGGCAAGAATCCCCCCCCTTTCTCCAGTAACTGCATGGTGCACATCCCTGATGAGATCGTCAAAACTCCGCCCGGGCATCTCACCCTTAATCCGCTCCAGTTTATCTTCGATATATTTAAAAAGTTCATGCTCTGTAAAGATAAGGAGATCATTGAGCAGTTCCTGAAGCTCCTGAAAAATATTATAATACCTGTCGCAGAAATCAAAAAACGGCGATTCAGGAGGAGAGGACTTCCCCTTTAAAGAGAGGCCTATGCGGGTACCTGTAAATTTTCCGAAATTTTCAGGGAGAAGCATAGGATCATTTCCTGAAAGGTATGAGTTCAGATCATTTACCATTTTATCTACAATGCTTTCACTATAGATATTAGCTTTAAGAGAACCGGAATTTAACAGAATATCCCTTATCTCCATGGAAATATCAGGCCATAATTTCTGCAGTTCACCAAACCGTGAAGAAAGATCGTTAAACATGAGTTTCATTTTCTCAATATCCGGTTCCCGCGGCTCAGGCTCGACCCGCGCAGAAGGATCCAGCGGCTTCCCTTTATAAAGTCTTAATAAAACCAGAGGCTCGATCTTACCGAGAAAATATCGTACAATGAGCTCATCAGCATTATAAAGTTTTATTCTCCAGAAATCTTTAACAAGCCCCCATATGAGCGGGGTCTTATCAGGCGCGATCTCTATATTATACAGCGATCCGCTCTCAAAGGCATTGTCAACCAGCACCTGCTGACAGAAAGAGTGTATTGTGTAAACTGATGCTTCATCAAAACTCTTTAGTGCATTAACAATTCTCTGCCTGGCAACGGAACTATTTTCAAGAACAGAGATGTAACTCTTTATAAATTCATCATCTACCTCTACACCATCAATCGCTTCACGGGCGAGTTTAAGTTTATCCCTTATTCGCCGGCGCAGCTCCTCTGTTGCAGCAATAGTAAAAGTAACTACAAGAATCTCCTCCACCTTGAAAGCAGACTCAACAATGAGGCGCAGATAAATACCGGCAATTGTAAATGTTTTCCCTGTACCCGCACTCGCCTCAATAAGGTTTGAGCCCTCAAGGGGAGCAGCTATAAGATCAAATTCCCTGATCATCAATTTCCCCCTGGCGCATATTCTCAAAAACCGGAGCATAAACCTTCAAGGCATATTTTTCAAAATCCCTGTCCAGTCTGTAACTGCTGAAAAGTTTATTAACATATATATTATCAATATCCTTGCCTGAGCCGTAGTCGCCGGAAAATGCTTTAAGGGCGCTGATTAATGCTTTTTTCCCCGGTTCAGATGCTGCAGAGTAAAAATCGCCTGCATATGCAAAGGAACTCCTCTCAAAGAGAGGGATTCTTTCTCTCATACCGGTCTTATATATCTCAGTAAGTTGTGAAAGAAATTCAAGGGCTGCTGAAGAAGAAAGGGGAGAAAAGAGTATACGTTTATCCCTGCTGAAAAGAATAGTCTCGCCATTATTCCATCCCTGCGCGGAGAGGAGAATGTGGGTGATCCACCCCCTGAGAAGATCCCTTGATTTTACTGTGGAATATCTGTAAAAAATATTATTCCCCCTGTATAAGCTTGAAATTTTACCCGAAATAGTGATCCCACCTGCCTCAGCAGAAATATTGATATTTTCATCTTTCACTGAAATATATGGGGCCACAATGCTGAAAAATTTTCTCTGCTCTTCAAGACTGTTTTTATAAAAAACTTTTCCAGGAACGCCGTGAGGCAGGAGACCCCGGGCACGGAGGATATTATAAAAGTCATCCATATCCCTCCCCTGTTCCAGTGCATTAAGAATTTCCATGTTAACAGAGTACCTGTCAAGCCCGTCAGGGACAAAAGGCTCCTCTTCACGGAGCGATGATTCCCCCGGATCGAGTGCAATACCGAGCCTCCGGGAAAGAAGCGCCTTTGAAGGATTAACAAAAAAACTGATAAATTCATCAATACCGGGTGATTTCATTTCCAGGCTAAGTTCAGGGAGCCTGGTGTCTAAAAAAGGGTATTCACCCCCTTCTGCAGAGATGCTCAACAGGGCATTTTTAAGCGCATTCTCATTGTAGCTGTAAAGTTTACTCCCGTTAAAATAAACCGGGTTAAAAGGCTGGAGCCTCTGATTTTTAATAATCAGATCTTTTACTTTAACATCACTATTTTTAATGATAAATCCCTGGTCAATATAATCAATAACTTCACTCACAACAATGGAGGGATTCATCTCCTCATTACTTCTCATACTCCTGCCTGTGTAGCTGATATAAAGTTTTTCCCTGGCAGAAATTATGGTCTCAAGAAAAAGATACCGGTCCTCATCACGCACAGACCTGTCCCCCCTTTTCGGGTTTGCAGCAATAATATCAAAACCTGGAGCCCTCGATTTCCTCGGGAAGAGCCTGCTGTTCATCCCCACAAGACATACGACCTTGAAGGGGATGCTTCTCATGGGGAGCATTTCACAGAAGGTAACATTCCCGTTGATAAAGTTCTGTGTTGATGATATCCCTGCAAGAGACCTGTCCAGATAGGATCGGATCACTGCGATGTCTGTTTCACCATAAAATCGGGACTCTTCATATATATCGCGGAGAGACGAAACAGCGTCCATAACAGGCTGAAGCTCAACAGGGATCTCCCCCTTTTCACCAAACATCATCTCTGCAATATTCACAATTGAATCTGCCCATGAAACAAGATCCCTTCTGCTTTTTATTATATCCGCAATTAAAGAAAGATTTTTAAAAAATGAAATAAACCTGCCGAGGATGAGGGCATCCCCCCCTTCTATTATATCATAGGGGAGAACATCCATGCAGAGCTCCCCCCTGTTGGGGACTAAAAAACCTGTAATCATCCGGTCAATCCCGGCCTGCCAGGTATTTTCAGGACACTCGGGAAGCCCGAGCCCCCCCTTATATTCACCATCAATCCCCCAGTAAATACCTGTATCAGAAACCCAGGAATTTATCTTCTCCACCTCACCGTGGGTAAGCTCATACCTGGCGCGGATATGCTCATTATCGAGGAATGAAAGCACCTCCGCGGATGTAAACCGGCTCTGCTGAAGTTCAAGAATTTTAAAAAATATTTCAACCGATGGTGAAGTTGCCCGTATTTTCCGATCTGCTATTGAATATGGTATCCACTTTGCAGTGGAAGCTGTTCTTTCAAAAACCGCCTGTATATAATCGGAATAATTTTCCATGTCAGGGGTCATTACAAGTATATCACCCGGCTCCAGTGAATGGTCTTCGTTAAAAAGATCAAGAAGGTAGTCATGAAGAACTTCAATCTCTCTCATGCCGCTATGACAGGAGTTGATAAGAATGGAATTATCACCGGATATTCTCTCCATGGAAAACTGATAAACGCTGTTCCTGGTTTCCCCCCCCCTGTCTGTAAGTGAATAAATATCCTGCTGGATCAGGCTGAGAAGTGAATCCCCTTCAGGAGGTATAAAAACACCTTCAGAATCGATGTCCGATGAAAAAAGATAGTGTGAAAAATCGCGCCCCACCCGTCCCATAGAAGCCAGGAGGCTGTTTCCGCTTTCAAGATGAAAATCGGCAAGGGGATCAGCAGCAGCAAGCCGGGTCCTTGCCATTATCCCGGTCTTCTCCTTCTCTTTGAGTATATCACCCCAGTAGGTATTGGAAGGATTAAGAATATAAAGGTAGACATCTGTAAAAAGGGCTGCAGCACGGAGCAGGTTAATGTGAAAAAGAGGGAGATAGGAGATTCCGAAAACCGATATCCTTGAAGGGAGCGAAGCTGCAGGGGCAAACCCCGGATCTTTTAGTGATCTGAAAAGCTCTTCCATTAATGCGGGAGGATGCTTTTTTTCAGAATCACCTGTAAGCTCACGCCAGAGCATGGGCTGCCAGTCGTTATTTTTAGAATCTCCCCTCTCCCAGTCCAGTATCATATCAGGCCTGAAGGTTATATACTGATCAAAGGTATCTGCTATTTTTGCCGAGATCTGATAAAGCTTAATCCCTGTGGGATCATTTGCAATATAGCCGGCAATATCCTGCGAAAGCTGTTCCCGCTCCCGATTCCCGAGAATCCCCATAATTTTAAAAGTCATCAGATCCTTATCGAAAAATCTCCCTTCACCCATTCCGGGGAAAAAAGAATCCATAATTTGCGATACAGAAGGATTGGGAAACATGTATCTGCAGTTTGACCAGATATCAAGTTCTTCAGCAAGCTTCATGGAGAGCCACTTCATCATCCCCGTACTTTGAATAACAACAAACTCCTCTACAAGAGGATCCGGAGGGGATGACCTAACTATTGCGGCAAATTTTTCAGCAAGGAGTTCAAGTCTGTTGCCTGAGAAAAGGGTAAAGCCCGGCATGGAATCACCTTCCAGGAATTATTTAATTGACAGGGGTAAACTATATCAGCGGAGTTTACTCCTGTCAACCAGTTCCTGAACAGCATTAATCAGAACAAAATACTTAAAAGGTTTCTGGATATAGGTAATGCTGGCTGAATCATTAAAATGTGACGAAAGAATATTTTCATCATAGCCGCTGAAAAAAACCACCGGAATATTTTCCCTTATCATTGAAATCTCGCTATAGGCATCCCAGCCGTTTTTCTGCGGCATCATGACATCAAAAACAAGAATATCGATATTATCTTTCATCTTCGCAAAAAGCTCCAGAGCCTCATCACCGTTGCTGCAGTCAATAACAGTGTAGCCGGCATCGGACAATATTTTCTTTGTATAGCTTCGTATCTTTTCATCATCCTCGGCAAGAAGAATAGTGGCATCCCCTATTATACCCCTGGTATAACTTTCATCTTCATAAACTTCCGAAGGATCCTCAGGCTTATCCAGGACTGGAAGATAAATTTTAAAAGTCGTCCCCTTACCCTCAACACTGATTACATCAATAAATCCGCCATGCTCCTTTATAATGGAGTAAGCCATAGCAAGGCCAAGTCCCGCTCCTCTGTGACTATCCGATGTTGTAAAAAACGGCTCAAATATTTTACCAATAGTATCAGCAGGAATACCGGGACCTGTATCCGATATTGTTACAGCAACATAATTACCCATGGGGATAAGGCCGTCAATGGTTGTCCATGACTCCTGAAGTTCAATATTTTCAGTTCTGATAATAATCGAGCCCGGGCCGGACATGGCATCCTTAGCATTGATGCATAAATTCATGATCACCTGCTCAAGCTGCCCCGAATCGGCATAAATATTGTGCAGGTCACGGTCGGGAATAAAGTCAATTTTTATATGCTCACCGATTATCCTTTCAAAGAGGCGTATTAAATCAGCCAGCAGATCATTGGGCGCTACCAGTCCGGGCCTGAATTTCTCCTTCCTGGCAAAAAGGAGAAGCTGCTTAACAAGAACTTTAGCTTTCTCACCTGAATCAACTATATTGCTGATATATTCAAAAATTTCACTCTCTGAATCTATCTCCATTAAAGCAAGACTGCTGTAACCCATTATCACCTGGAGAATATTATTAAAATCGTGAGCCACACCCCCTGCCAGTCTTCCAATAGCCTCCATTTTCTGGGACTGGTAAAGTCTCCCTTCGATTTCCTTCTTCTCTGTCACATCCTGGTAAAACCCTTCAATAGAACCGGCGCCCCCTTCCAGTGGAGATTTTACAACTCCATAAATATATATCCATCTGTACTCCCCCCTCCGTAAAAAACGGACTTCCATTTCGATCTTATTGTCAGCTCCTGAAATAAGATTATTAAACCTGCTCTCAAAAAATAAAAAATCTTCCGGATGTATATACTCTTTTAAAGAATCAAAATGAAATGTATCATATTCACTATCAGAAGTGACAGGATCGTAATGACGGTTTATCATAGACATCATCATGGTTCCAATATTCAGCTGCCAGAGTCCAAGCCTGGCCTGATTGGCAATGAACCTGAAACCTTCATAATGATGGAGAAGATTCTCCTCCATTTTCTTAATTCCGGTAATATCCTGAGCAAGACCCAGATACTTCAAAGGCTCGCCATTATCACCAGAAACAACTTCGCAGTAAAAATGGATATATTTCATCAGATCCCCGGAAAGAATCCTGAACTGTACATCAAAACCTGCTCCAGCTTTTACAGATCTGTTGAATAGATCTAATACAAATCCCCTGTCATCAGGGTGTATCCTCACTTCAAAAACAGCAGGGTCAACAGGATCCCCCTTTTCATAATATTCCAGCATATCCAGTATCTCTGCCATCTGTCTGTCTGTGACCATCTTACCTGTAGAAAAATCGTACTCCCATGGAGACATTTTCCCCATTATCATGGCATTTTTTAGTCTGCTTTCACTCTCTTTAAGGCTTTCGCTCTGCCTTATTTTTTCCAGTTCATTTATTTTAGTTTCATGAATATCCTGATTGATCCCTGCGATAATAAGGGGCTTACCCCTTTCATCCTTCTTTGTAGTCTTCGCTATAAGCTTGAGCCACCTGCAGGATTCTTCACCTGTCATAATTCTATAGTCATAATTCAGGTTATCAATTCCCCCGGAGATCATATCGTTTAAAAGGGGTTCAAGAGAGATACGGTCCTCGGGGGAAATAAGTTCAATCCATCTGCTATAATCAAGGGTATCAACCTTCTCTTTAAAAATCATGGTTAAACCGAAAATATTTTTAATCTTCATAGCTGAGAGGTCGAGCTCCCAGGGAAGAATTTTACCCGCTTCCAGGGCAAGAAGATAGTAGGTCTGAAATGCTTCAATGGCTTCTTCAGTTAATTTCTGCTTTTTTTTCTTCATAATTGATGAAGTTATAAATGGTTGAGAAAAAAGTAAAGTCCTTTTCCCCCTGTCCCCCAGGGGGCACTACTACATACATTTATGCTCCCGGCCCCCAGCCGATTAACCTGACGTGCTGAATAAACTTATTCCGGCTTCCCCCGGAGGGGGATGAAAAAATTCTACTCATATTTTTATTTAATTAATACTAGAGTAAAACAAACAAGTCAAAAAAAACACAAAAAAAAGTTAATTAACCCCCTTCGGGGGTGGCGGGAAATGATTTCCTGGGGGAAAAGAATTCATTCCGCCGGGGGCTTAGCCGAATTAATTGTTCGTCGAAAGAAGCGGATAGTAGTGAGCTGATCGACAGGGGGATGATTATTAAATTCTTTAAAAATTATTGCAGAAAACTTATTGAAATAAAAAACAGATAAATTCATCCTGCCAGATGTATTTCTCATATCCACATAATAACCGGGCAAGGTAAAAATGTCATATATAAAAACAGAATTCGGCAAAATGTACTTTGATGCAGCAGGATCAGAGAGCAGCGGCGGCGCCATTGTAATGATACACGACAATGGCCATTCCTCGAAATTTTTCGACAGTGAGCTTAAGTTCTATTCCAGTTACTTTAAAGTTATAACAATTGATTTACTCAATCACGGGAAATCGGACCCCTACAAGGGGAACAATTTCTGGGCTGATAATGCTTCAGGTATAACAGCAGTCTGTGAAAAATTAAAGATAAAAAAAACCTCTCTGCTTGGTGTGGGTTGCGGATCCTATGTAGCGCTAAACAGCATGCTTAAAAATCCTGCACTCATTCACAAGGCAATAATTGACAGTTTCCCCGGGGAAGGCCCCTATGCTGAATATATTGGAAACCTTAAACAGCAGCGGGAGAATATAAAAAACACCCCTCAGAAGCATCATTATGCAGCAATGAACGGATCGAAATGGGAAAAGATCCTTGAATGGAATACGGAGATGCAGTCATCATTTGTTGAACGGGGGCTCCCTGTACTTGCCGGTAATATAGATGATATTAAAACCTCTGTATTAATGACAGCATCAGTTAAAGATGAAATAATAAGTAATTCTGAAACAAGGCTCAAAGAATTTTCAACAAAGCTGAAAAAATCGTACTTTCATATCTTCAATAATGGCGGACACCCGGCATTTATTAACAAAAGTGACGAGTTCCGTTCACTCTCTTTACGGTTTCTTCTTGCATAATATTTCTTCACCAGTGTCACAGGCGGGGAGTATTATTCTTCCCGCCCTTTCAAAAAATATGTAATCAGTGAACCAGTTAACAAGCACAAACAGTTTATTCCGGAACCCTATAAGATAGGCTATGTGAATAAAGAGCCAGAGTATCCATGCGAAAAAGCCTTTAATCTCCATGTTCCCGATTTTTGTAACAGCAGTATTCCTCCCTACAACTATCATAGATCCCCGATAGGTATAGCGAAAAGGCTTCGGCTTTTCACCGGAAATCATTTTAAGAATATTATCCGCGGCATGTTTCCCCTGCTGGGTAGCCACAGGTGCAAGCATGGGGAGACTTTCATTATTCTGAACAAAATGAGCAATATCACCGCAGACAAAAACATTATCATACCCTTCAACCTGTAGAGCAGGATTAACCTTAATCCGCTTATCATGGGTTACAGGGAGCTTTATATCTGCAGGGAGATCAAAACCGCTTACCCCCGCAGTCCAGAGAACAGTTGCAGACCTGATCAGATCCCCGTCCCCTAAAGTAATTCCGGACCTGTCAATTTTAGCCACAGGGGATTTAAGCATAACCTTAACACCCTTTCTCTTAAGCCTTGAAATTACATAATCGCTCGTTGACCTGCTATATCCTGAAAGAAGTTTATCCCCTGCTTCAACAAGAATTATCTTTACATCCTGAAATTTAATATCAGGGAAATCCCTGTCAATCGGCCCCTTAACAAGCTCTGCAAAAGCTCCGGCAAATTCAACCCCTGTCGCACCTCCCCCTGCAATAACAAAAGTCAGCAATTCCTCTTTCTCCTCGCTTTTTTCACTGGTATTGGCTTTCTCAAAACAGGTAAGTATATGGTTCCGCAGCTTAAGTGCATCATCAAGTGTTTTAAGAATAAAAGAACAGGATTCCGCACCCTTTATCCCGAAAAAGTCAGCCCTGCTCCCTGAGGCTAAAACCAGATAATCATACTCTATCTCATCTATATCTGTAATTACTCTGTTCTTTTGAAAATTAATCTTTTTCACATCAGCCATGATAAACTTTATGTTCATTCCATTTCTCACAGCAGCACGGACAGGATAGGCAATCTGCCCGGGGTCGATCTCCGCAGCTCCAACCTGGTAAAGGAGGGGGTTAAATGTATGATAATTATTCCTGTCAATTATAGTGACCCTTACCCTTTTATTTATAAACTTTTTAGCGGCAAAAAGACCGGCAAAGCCTGCTCCTACTATTACCACATGCTTTAAATTATTCATAAAAATCTCTCCTCTGTAATGCACCAGAATTCAAACATTAATTTCGATATTTATTCCTGAAATTATTGTGATTAAAAAATTCTCTATTATCCCTCGCCGGTGGCGGCAGAGATAAAAAATTGTCCTTTTTTACACTAAAATACATTTTCAGGAATTAACATCGCATTAGTTTACTTTTACCTTTTCTATAACAGACATGGCATAATCCACATTAAGCTTTAATTCATTTTTATCCCACTGAACAAAATCATTAATTTTAAGTCTCCCCAGTACCCTGGACATTGTTTCCGGGATTGTGCCTATAGCCTCAGCCATTTCCGCTTTTGACAGATCAATGGTGATAACCGGCTCAAGTCCGAAATGATCATTAAGAAAAATAAAAAAACGCTCCTCCACGTCATAGGCGTTTAAGAAAGCAACTCTGTCTGCAAGGTAGCGCATCTTTTTAAAGAGATTGCTCACAAAGAGTCTCATAAAATCCTTCTCTTTTAGAAGGTCGAGAAAAAAGTCCCTTTCAATATAGTAAATTGTGGACTCCCTCATGGCCATGGAACTGACAGGGTAAATATCCGATTCAAAAAGAACAACCTCCGCAAACATCTCACCGGGACGCACATAACGCACAACAATCTCCCTGTCGCTTTCAGTTGTTTTAAAAAGCTTGACCAGCCCCTCTGTAAGGAAATAGATTTTGTCCCCCCTGTCCCCTTCAAAAAAAATCATCTCATCTTTTACAAGGGACTGTACCCGCCCGGCAGACTCAAGGACTTCGATCATCTTTTCAGGCATGCCGCCGAAAATAAGATTTCCGGAAAGAAGTTCTTTTAAATTAATTTTTTTATTATTCTGCATTAATGTTAATACCTTAATATGAATTTAAGTCTGATATAAAAGATTATATCTTGGGGCTGTCTCAAAAGTCGGATTTTCAGAGATTTGTCATTCCGGTTTTGCAACTTCAATTATTGCAAATACCGGAATCTCCTGATTAAATCAGGCCTTGTCATACCGGCATTCCGCTACGCTACAGCCGGTATGACAAGGAAATTACTTTTTGGACAGCCCCGAGAATAGAACATTTTTAATCACAAAAAATTAATAAATTATCACTGATTTTCCATTAGAATTGATCCAGGTCAATGTATTTATTTTCGCTTATGTTATATATAATACTATAAAGAGTTATGAAACTCAATAAGTAAACCCGATTTTTAATTAATGGAAAAAGAATATTCTCAAAAATTATTCAGTGTTAATTCCTTAACTTTTTTTTGGAATAAAATGCTCTAATATCCCCGCCGCCGGAGGCGGCGAGGATATGGGAAACATCATTATTGCACAAAAAAAATTCTTCAGGAATAATTACTGAAAATTACTACAAATCAAGGAAAAATAAAATGAAAAGACAGATAATTACAATTGATGAAAACAAGTGCAACGGCTGCGGCAGCTGCGTAACAGGCTGTCCTGAAGGGGCTATACAGATGATAAACGGGAAAGCCCGTCTTATAAACGATCTCTTCTGTGACGGCCTTGGAGCGTGTATTGGGGAATGCCCTGTGGATGCTATAACAATTGAGGTAAGGGAAGCAGCACCCTACAATGAACGCCTTGTTATGGATAATATTATTCCTCATGGAACAGATACAGTTAAGGCACACCTTAAGCATCTCCACGAGCATAATGAGAAAGGTTTCCTTACAGAAGCGATTGAATACCTGGAAGAGAAAGGGATTGAAGTGCCGAAATATATCGAAGAAACACAAAACAGCGGATGCGGCGGAGGATGCCCGGGGAGCGCCAGTTTCAGTTTTAAAAATACCCCTTCAGCGCCTGTAAATCATGGAAGCGGCTTTTCCAGTGTATCGCAGCTGCAGCAGTGGCCTGTGCAGCTTAAACTCCTTAATCCTGAGGCACCGTTTTTTAAAGAGAAAGATCTGGATCTGCTCATAGCAGCTGACTGCGCTCCATTTGCCCATGGAAATTTTCATGAGGAGTTTATGAAAGGGAAAAAAGTGGCCATGTTCTGCCCCAAGCTTGATCCATACACAGATGAATACAGGGACAAACTTGCACATATATTCAGAGATGGTGATATAAAATCTGTAACAATAGCGCGAATGGAAGTGCCATGCTGCGGCGGTATAGCCATGATAGTAAAACAGGCCATGGAGCTGAGCGGAAGATCAATACCCGTAGAAGAGAAAATCATCAAAATAAAATAATCGACATATCGCCTCAGACAGATAACCGGCATCTGTCTGAGGTGCCTTCCTGTTATTCCAGAAATAATATTAAAACTTTTACCCCTGTCTACCCCATATTCCCTGATGATCAGAGTTTAAAAATTTTTCCTGATTATAGATATTTATTTGCCATTTATCCATCCATAAATAATATTAACTAATCAATCACCTGCATATGCAATAAAGAGGTTCAGTCATGGAAATAGAATTGATCATTGCGCTGCTCACACTGACTTTTCTTGAAATAATACTTGGCATAGACAATATAATATTTCTTTCAATAATAACAAACAGGCTCCCTGAACACCAGCAGCAGAAAGGAAGGATTCTGGGCCTGTCCCTTGCACTTTTTTTCAGGATAATTCTTCTCATTTCACTTACATGGATGATAAAACATCTTACTACGCCGCTTTTTTCACTTTTTACAACAGATTTCAGCGTGAGGGAAATAATCCTTATATCGGGAGGGATGTTTCTCCTAGCCAAAAGCACAGTTGAAATACACCATAAGCTCGATATTGCCCATGGTAAAAACACAGAAGTTAAAGCCGTGACAAGCTTTATGAGTGCGATTGTACAGATATGCCTTATAGATATTGTTTTCTCCTTTGACTCAATACTCACAGCCATAGGTTTAACAGAGCAGGTCCCTGTAATGATTGCTGCAGTAGTTACTGCAATGATAATTATGATGGTATTTGCAGGTAAAGTTTCAGAGTTTATTCACAACAACCCAACCCTTGAAATGCTTGCATTATCATTTCTCCTTTTAATAGGTTTTATGCTGGTTATTGAAGGATTCCATTATGAAATACCAAAGGGTTATATTTATTTCGCTGTTTTCTTCTCTCTCTTTGTTGAGGTTTTAAACCTTAAGCTGTGGAAGAAAAAAGAATTCACAAAAGGATAAAATATCTTCAGTAATTCGTGCTGATACTAAATCATAAAATCCGGGGGGATAGTAATGAATAACAGAAATATTAATGATCCATATAATCCGTACGGGAAGTTGAGTATTGAACTCCCGCCTCCGCCGCCATGTTTCACAAGCATGAAAGCAAGGCTTATTTCCCACAAAAATGACACTGAGCTTACAGTACTTTTCCCTGTTCTTGGATCACACCTCAATCCTGCAGGTTCTATGCAGGGCGGGATTATCAGTGCCGCATTTGACAATGTTTTCGGGCCGCTCTGCTACCGGGCATCAAAAACACCCATGTCAGCAATGGTACACATGAACACCAGCTATCACCGCCCTGTATTTGAAGGTGATGAGCTTACAATTACAGCCAGAGTAAAGACAAAAGGGCGCCGCATAGTGCACATGGAGGGGGAGGCCTACAACAGGGAGAAAAAACTGGTTGCATCAGCTCACTGTGACTACATGATCACAGTGTAAAGTGCCGGGATTACAGCTCCGCCTCAATCTTCGCCAGCAGACCGGCAAGCATTTCCTTAACTATTTCATGAGAGTATTCATCATCAGAGTGAGGGGGTTCCCCCGGTTTCTGGAAGCAGGGCTTTTCATCATTCATCTTACCACAGGTAAAAGCAACCTCCCTTTTAAGCTCATAAAGCAAATGTGGATTATTGACATAAGACTGAATAAGAGTGTGAAGATACTTAAGCGGGGCTTCAATACTTTCAGCAATTTTTATACGGTCATTTTTTACATTTACCTGAAGTACTGTCATTAAAACCCTTGAAGGGTCATTAATATTATTTGCAATAAAAACAGTAAGGAGTGAGATAACCTGGTCAAGCCGGGGGATTGGGCTGTGCCCCTTAATAAAATTTCCCCCTTCCCTGCCGATTGCCTCAGCAATAGAGAACTTTCTTTCCCGGAGAATCTCCCGCTGGATGAGCTCATCCTGCTCATCCTGTTCCTTCTGCTTCTCATCTTTTTCCGGATCTGATGTCATAATTCACCTGTAAGCACTGTTTATTCATTTTAGCATAATAATATAAATTCCCGGATTCAACCATAAGAGAAGAAAAAATCTTCATTACTATCCCCGCAGATATTTCACTGCAGGGATAGTTTTAATGTAACTATTATTTCATTCTCACTGAGGCTCAAGCATAAGAACCCGGGAGATTTTTTCTCCGGAATTAAACTTCAAAGGCAATATAAAGAGATACAGCAATAATTACCAGAACCAGCAGGAGTATTTTAAATTTTTTCATAATTGCTCCTTTAATATAGAATTACGGGCAAAACAGGTATGAAGAACCGGGTATACCTTTTTTTAAACAATACAGGAAACAGGAAGATTAATACAGCACATTTTCACCTGAACTTCAATTTATTAAAAAAATTCAGTGTTAATTCCTTAACTTTTACTTGAAATATAATGCTCTAATATCGGGGCTGCCTCAAAAGTCAGATTTTCGGGGATTTGTCATTCCGGTTTTGCAACTTCAATTATTGCAAATACCGGAATCTCCTGATTAAATCAGGCCTAAGAGATACCGGCATTACGCTACGCTACAGCCGGTATGACAAGGAAATTACTTTTTGGACAGCCCCGGATATGGAAATCATAATTATTGAACTAAAAAATATCTTTAGGAATAATTACTGAAAAAAATTTATCTTCAAATAAACAAAAACAGCATTTAAACTACTTTCACATCAATATCATTTGACTTTTATAAGTTAAAGTATAATTATAATATCAGTCTTTGATATTATTAATAATCTGCAGGGAGATAAATTATGGCAAAACTGGAAGAAGTGGAAGGCATAGGCCCTAAATATGCTGAAAAGCTTAGAAATGCAGGTGTCAAGTCAACATCTGACCTTCTTAAAAAAGGGGGGGCTCCTGCTGGAAGAAAGCAAATTGAGAAAGATTCAGGCATATCAGGTAAACTTATTCTTGAGTGGGTTAATCACGTTGACCTCTTCAGGGTTAAGGGAGTTGGAGAGGAGTATGCGGACCTTCTTGAAGCAGCAGGGGTTGATACTGTTGTTGAACTTTCAAAAAGAAAGCCTGAAAACCTTTACAAGACCCTTGCAGAAACCAATGAGAAGAAAAAGCTAGTGCGCCAGCTCCCGGGTGAAGCGAAAGTTAAAGAATGGATTGAGGAAGCAAAGAAGCTGCCAAGAGGAATTACATATTAAATCATAATCATTTATTCAGGCAGGAGAAAAGGGGATTCCATTTCCGGAACCCCCTTTTCTTTTACATCAACTATTGTCAGGCCATAATTTTACTGCTACCTTTTAATAAGACTGATAACAAAAAGAAGTGCAACAGCGCCTACCAGGGCAGTAATTATTGAACCAATGATCCCGACAATATGAATAGCAAGAAACTGGAATATAAATCCGCCAATAAAGGCCCCTACAATACCTACAACAATGTTTCCGATAAGACCAAAACCGGAACCTTTCATAATCAGGCCTGCCATCCATCCGGCAACAGCTCCAACCAGAATAAAAATAAGTAATGATGTAACGCTCATAAATCCCTCCATTTTCGGGAAAGGCTCCTTGGAACCTTTTATATAAATATATCATATTTACCACCCTTTGTCAATATTTCCGTCAAATCAGGCATGGAGCATTGAAGGGAGTGTTAAAAAAATCTTGCAATAATATAGACAAAACGGAAAATATAAGTAATTATTCCTGTAGATCTCTTTTAGTGTAATTATGCTGTTTTCAATATCGGGGCTGTCTCAAAAGTCAGATTTTCGGGGATTTGTCATTCCGGTTTTGCAACTTCAATTATTGCAAATACCGGAATCTCCTGATTAAATCAGGCCTAAGAGATACCGGCATTACGCTACGCTACAGCCGGTATGACAAGGAAATTACTTTTTGGACAGCCCCGATATCAGATAATTATATTTCAAATAAAAGTTAAGGAATTAACATTGTAAAAATATGATAAATTTGATTCTCCGGAGATTTTAATGAATAAAAAAACAGCTATTATATTTATTTTATCATCAGCCCTTATTATAGCTGCCTCAATTGTTATTATTAACAAAAAAGAAGCCTCCCTGGTCAGCTATGTAAAGTCATACCAGGATATGGTTTATACTATCGAAAGAAACTTTATCGAAAATATACCTGTTTACCACGATTTTGCAAAACCCCGCATGGAGCAGGAACTGATGAAATTCAGCCTCAAAGAACAGGGTGCTGAAGCTGTGAAGCATGGGATAAAACCGCTGAAAAATTCTGACGACATAAACGAAGCAGTTAAACAGGGGAAACTTGTATCCATTGATACAGGCCCGGAGAAACTCTACTACTTCCACAATGTTAGGCGCGAATTCAGATACCTCACTCCCACAGCGAAAGATGCCCTTGAACTGACTGCGCAAAGATTTCAGGATAAAATAGAAGCCCGCAAAGAGGGGCTCCCCCCTGTAAAGCTTGCTGTTTCATCAGTAATACGCACAGCAGACCATCAGGAGAAAATCTTCGGCAGAAAGTTTGTCTCAATCCACAGCTTTGGAGCCTGTTTCGATATCTTCTTTGAGGATTACTATGTGCAGCTCCCTGTCCCTGAAACAGAAAAGGGGGCGCAGGAGGAGATCCGGAAAAGTCTCCACAGCAGATCAGGCTTTCTCCTTGGTGATGCTCTCCGGGAACAATTCAAAACAGTGTTAATGGAGACACTCCTGGAGCTTCAAAGGGAAGGCAGAATCTATGTCTTTTTTGAAGATGACAACAGATGCTATCATATTACAGTACTGAAGAAATAACTATAAAAAATAACCTCTATACTGCAGGGGCTCGGAGAGCTTGATGATCCGGGGAGAATATCAGAATATCTTCTCTCAATAAAAGGGCCAAACCCCCTTACCGGAATAGAAGGGAAAAGGTTGGATAAAATGAAATTCTTCTCTGAGATAAAAAATATTGATGAAGTGATATTCCGCTGAAAAAGAACTATTTATTTAACAAGTGTAGGGGTAAAATTTTAGGTTTTGTCATTCCCGCGCATGCGGGAATCTCATATCATAAATTCTTTCAGGAGATTCCGGCACTACGTTATCACTTCGGCCGGAATGACAGACTTGCCCCCTACAATTCTACTACTATTTGAAAAAATATTTCCAAAAAAAAATAAAAATTATATTGACACTTTTTGTTTCTGTCAATAGAAACGTTTCTATTGATAGAAACCGAGGAGGCATTATAATGCTTGAAAGAAAAATTATACTTGAAGACAGGGAGATGCCTAAAAAGTGGTTTAACCCTAATCCTTATCTTGTTCAGCTGAAAACACCGTTCCTTCCCCCCATGAACCCGGCAGACAACAGGCCTCTCCCCCCTGAGGCGCTTGAGCAGATCTTTGCAAAGGAGCTTGTGGCCCAGGATGGGAATGTAACTGATAAATTTATTAATATACCTGAAGAAGTATTAAGCATCTATTCACTATGGAGACCCACACCCATGTTCAGGGCCGGCGCACTTGAAAAGAAAATCGGCACCCGTTCAAAAATCTACTACAAATATGAAGGTGTATCAGCAGCAGGGTCGCACAAACCGAACACAGCTGTACCCCAGGCATATTACAATGCAAAGCAGGGGATCAAATACCTTTCAACAGAAACAGGCGCAGGCCAGTGGGGGAGCTCACTTGCATTTGCATGCCAGTTCTTTGATCTTACATGTAAAGTGTTTATGGTAAGATGCTCCTATGATATGAAGCCCTACAGAAGGCTAATGATGCAGACTTGGGGGGCGGAGTGTATAGCAAGCCCCTCCCCTGAAACACGATACGGACGCGAACTATACGAAGCTGACAATAACCACCCCGGCTCCCTGGGTATAGCAATAAGCGAGGCTGTAGAAATCGCAGCTGAAAGGGCGGACACAAACTATACCCTTGGTTCAGTACTGAACCATGTACTCCTTCACCAGACAGTAATAGGGGAAGAGGTTAAGCTTCAGCTTAAGAAAGAAGGAATAGAGCCTGATGTGCTAATAGGATGCTGCGGCGGCGGGTCAAATCTTGGCGGGCTAATACTCCCCTTCCTGCCGGAAAAGATGGATGGGAAAAAAATTAAAATGCTGGCAGTGGAACCTTCCGCCTGCCCTACACTTACAAAGGGTGAGTACACCTGGGACTTCGGAGATGGAGCCCACTATACACCCCTGGTTAAGATGTATACACTGGGGAATCAGTTTCTTCCTGCGCCTGTACACGCAGGGGGGCTCCGTTATCATGGAGAATCGCCCATCATTTCCCAGCTCCATAAAGAAGGGATTATTGATGCTGTGGCATACAATCAGAAGGAGGTTTTCGAATCTGCCATACTCTTTGCCCGCACAGAAGGGATAATACCTGCTCCGGAAAGCGCCCATGCCATAAAGGGTGCAATTGATGAGGCTAAAAAAGCAGATGAAGAGGGAGTAGAAAGAACCATAGTATTTAACCTTTCCGGTCACGGTCATTTTGACATGGCTTCCTACCAGATATATTTTGAAGGGAGCATGATCGACTATGAAATGCCGGATCAGATTATAAAAGAGAACCTGGCCACGATTCCCAAAAGGGAACTTGTACTGGATTGAAATAGTGACAGATAATAAAAAAAGATAGTAGTTGAATTTCAGGAGATAAGTCTGTCATTCCGGCCGAAGTGATAACGTAGTGCCGGAATCTCCTGATAAAACCAATAATTATGAGATTCCCGCCTGCGCGGGAATGACAACACCTACAAAATTCTACCGCTACCCAAAAAAAGGGGCCCCGGGGCTCCTTTTTTTGTTTGTAACAAAGGAAGATCTAATCCTTACTAATACAGATAATAATTAGACAATTATTACCTGTATATCGTTTAAATAAGGCTTATTCCGGATTTTTGGAGAAAATAATTATATTACTTGTTTCAACATCTACAGAGTAAGCCCCCTGTCCCCCAAAGGGGGCACGTAGTAAGGAACACTTTCACAAGTTGAAAACTCTAAGTAGTGAAAAACTGTTGATGTTACTGAATCTTCAAAATAATTAAAGGAATGAAAAAAATATAATTATCAGAGAAATTAAATTATCTCGTGCCCCCTTTGGGGGACAAGGGGAAGACACTTTTATGCCCCCCTTGAAAAATCAGGAGGAAAAAAGTGAAGAACAATATTTTTTATATATTTCTATCAATTGTATTAACCATTTATGTGAGCGGAAACGCCTATATCTTTATAAGGGGGTGGCAGGCCCTCCCCCAGGGAGCGCTAATAAAGGGAATCTATTCATTTCTTATACTACTCCCTGCTTCAGCATTTATATTAGGTGAATTTTCTGAAAAGACAGGACTCATGGAGGATAACAGGTTTCTTATTATTGTAGGATCAGTGTGGCTGGCATTTCTACTCTATGCAGTTCTTTTAACCTTTGCCATAGATATAGTCAGAATATTCAATTATTTTATCGGATTCCTCCCTGACAAAGAATGGATGATAAAAAACAATATCCCTCTTAAGCTCATGGGTGCTGTAACAGTAATTACATCAATCATCGTTTTCACAGGATTGGTCACTGCATCAAGCCCGATTGTTAAAACTATCCATATAGAAATGGATAAAAAAGCGGGGAGCCTGAAAGAGCTGAATATTGTAATGGCATCTGACATACACCTGGGGAACATTATAGGGACTAATAAACTCTCCATTCTTGCTGAAAAAATCAACAGCCTGGACCCGGATATTGTGCTTTTCCCCGGAGACATCTTTGATGAAACCCTGGGGCCTGTGGTAAAAAATAATCACGGCGGCATAATGGAATCGATCAAAGCAGGGTATGGCATTTACGCTGTTACAGGGAATCACGAATATATCGGCGGGGTCAATGATGCTGTAAACTATCTTCTTAAACACGGGGTCAAGCTGCTGCGCGATGAAGCTGTTGTAATTGATAATTCATTTATACTTGCGGGAAGAGAGGATTTAAGCATGGGGAGATTCACCGGTGAAACGCGGGAGGATCTGCCTCAGATACTCAATGGAGTGAATAATAATCTTCCTCTCATTTTAATGGACCACCAGCCCTACAGTATAGGGGAATCTGTAAAAAACGGAGTTGACCTGCACCTGTCCGGGCATACCCACAACGGACAGCTCTGGCCATTTAATTATATCACCCGCAAGCTCTACGAAATAAGCCATGGCTACAAAAAAATCAACAGCACCCATGTATATGTATCAAACGGCTACGGCACCTGGGGTCCCCCTGTTCGCACAACCGGCAGACCGGAGATTGTTAATATTAAAGTGAAATTCAAAGAGTGAGATTCCCCGGAAATCTTAATTATATTTGACATAATAACAGCTCATATGCATGCTATTGCATATTTAAAAATTAAAACTCAAAACTGATCCTGATGTTAAGGTTCAGCCCTATATCCGGGGGGATAATTTAGTGAACATGAAAAACAGTGAAACAGGCATTTCCCTTGTGTCACGTGAATTTAAAGTTCAGGTATATGAACTGGACATGAATTCTAAAGCAACCATGGCTGCTATCTGCAACTACCTGCAGGAAACAGGGATCAGCCACGGCATGATGCTCATGGATAAAGCGGGAATAAACCTCGATGACCTGGTCTTTGTACTCACCAGGCTCCATGTACGGATGTTCCGCTACCCCTCATGGAAAGAAACAGTAAAAGTCCGCACATGGCTCTCCCCTATTACAAGCAGGTATGCTATCAGAAATTTCGAAATAGAGTCAGATGATGGCGAGCTTCTTGGAGCTGCCATAAATTCCGCTGTTCCCTTTAACCTGAAGAAGAGAAACGGAAGCAATATTGAAATTGATATTTCCGGTGTGGAGACACTCCAGAGGGGGGAACCGCTCCCCCATCTCTTTGACAGGCTTGAGCAGCCTGGAGATCCTGCTTATGAAAAACAGATTGTTGCATCCTATTCCGACTGCGATCTTTACAGACACATAAACAATGTAAAATATATACAGTGGTGTCTTGACACGCTCCCTCAAAGCATTAATGATTCAGGAACACTCTACGAAATCGATATAAATTTCAGGTCAGAGGGGAACTGCGGGGAGATGCTCATCTCCAGAGCAGCACCGATTGACAGGGGTGAATCATTTATTCACGGCATAACAGAATTATCATCAGCCCGTGAGCTTGTGAGGATGAAGAGTGTGTGGAGATAAGAAAGACAATTATTATTTCGCGAACAATCATTTAGTGAGAGCCTTTACCCGATGTATTTGCCCCCTGTCCCCGGCTTACTTCTACCCACTTCTTAAACAGTACCCGGCTGATCCACTGTGCCCTCACCCCCGGCCCCTCTCCCATGAATAAACTTTAATGTTAATTCATGTATTGATACCGGGGAGAGGGGTGACCGCATAAAAAAATGAAGCTTTAACAAAAAACCCTCTCCCGACTTGACGGGAGAGGGTGCACGAGCGATAGCGATGTGCGGGTGAGGGGATCAATCCTTATACATTGACTCAATCACGTCGCTGTATTTCTGGTTAACAACTTTACGCTTAATCTTTGATGTTGGAGTAAGTTCACCGGTTTCCTGGGTAAACTCATTTGTAAGAAGGGTAAACTTTTTAACCTTCTCAACCTGACCCAGAACCTTTGTTCTATCCTCAATTATATCCTCATATAGTTTTACTATCTTAGGATTCTTAACAAGCTCCTCTCTTGAGCTATAAGTAATATCGTTCTTTTCACAGTAAACAGTAAGATTCTCAAATGAAGGGACAATGAGGGCTGAAACAAATTTTTTGTTGTCCCCTACAGCTGCAACCTGATCGAAATAGATATCATCTTTAAGAAGCGACTCTATCTGCTGAGGGGCAACATATTTCCCCCCTGAGGTTTTAAACATATCCTTAAGACGGTCGGTTATTGTAACATAACCTTCGCTGTCAATTTCTCCGATGTCCCCTGTTCTGATCCATCCGTCAGCTGTAAAAAGCTCCTTATTTAGATCAGGCTTGTTCCAGTATCCCTGTGTCATGCTGGGGCCTTTTGCCTGTATTTCACCTTCATCAGTAATCCGCAGATTCATGAGAGGAACAACAGGACCGCATGTGCCGAACTTGTTATGCTCCGGATTGGCAACAGTTATTACAAAACACTCTGTCATGCCGTAGCCCTGAAGCAGAAGAACTCCGCACTTGAAAAAGAATTCTGAAATCTCCGCTGAGAATGCTGAACCGCCGCAGTTATAAACCTTGTTTCTTCCACCGAAGATCTTTCTTATCTTCTTTAGAACAAGTGTATCAGCTACTTTAAACTTAAGCTTAAGACCAAAAGGGATCGGCTCCATATCTCTCTTTCTATAAGCAACCTGTCCCCCCACTTCAAGGGCCCAGTTAAAAAGCTTCCTTTTTGCCGGTTTCGCCTCAGCAAGGCTCTGCTGAACCATTGAGTAAACCTTTTCCCATACCCTGGGTACACTGCACATATAGTGGGGCCTGGACTCTGCAAGAAAGTCGAGAATAGCTGTAGTATCGTGACAGTAGTCAACCCTGGCATTGCTGGTAAGTATATAATAACTCCAGGCCCGCTCAAAAACATGGGCAAGGGGTAAAAAGGCCAGGTTAACATCTGACTCAATAATAGGGATATGATACCCTGTTGCAAAGAACATGGCAAACCAGTTATAGTGTGTAAGGATTACACCCTTGGGCATCCCTGTTGTACCGGAAGTATAAATCAGAGTGGCTATATCCTGCGTGTCAGCTGCAGCAAGGAGTTTATCAAGTTCAGCTTTTTTAGATGACTTTGCACCCTGAGCAAGAAAATCCTTATGAAGCATAACCTTGGGATGATTTTTGTCATAATTAATTCTGTGGTCAAAAATTATAATCTTTTCAATTTTAGGGCACTCTTTTAATACAGCCATTGCCTTGTCATATTGATCCTGTTTTTCTACAAAGAGAATCCTTATGGAGCAGTCATTGACAATATACTTAAGCTCCTCCTGTGAATTGCTGTGATAAATCGGAACAGAGCATGCTCTGATGGAAAAACAGGCGTAATCTACTGTTGCCCACTCTACCCTGTTATTGGAAAACATACCAACAAATTCACCCTTCTTTACACCGGCATCAAGAAGACCCATTGCGCAGGAATCGATAAGCTCCCCGAACTTCCCCCAGGTAAACTCCTCCCACTGTCCGAATGCCTTGTGCCTGACAGCAACCTTTTTACTGCCGAATTTCTCAGCCCTGGATCTTACCATTCTTCCAAGGTGATCATCCTTTTTTAAATAATCCTGAAATTCCTTTTCATAATCAACATTACCATGCATTGCGAAAACCCCCATAAAATTTTTAGTTATCGGGCACTATATTATATCTGCCCTTACACAATTACTTTAAAACCGTCTGTATGGTTTATAGCATAGTAATAGAAGAATGTCTCTCCGATTTATAACTTATAAAACAGGGGGACTTTCAGGATTATAAATCTGAAAGTATATAAAAACGAATCTGATATTTAAAATGAACACTACATTTCCTTTACCACCATAACTCTATTAAGAACTTGACATTATAGCTCCATGGATTTTTTTATATACAGCAAGTCAGGGCATGAGCCCTTTATTCAAAAATTATTAAAAGCCCAGGATGTAAAAAATGTTTGCTGTTATAGAAAATTCCTCACAGGCTGATCTTGAAATTTGGGGCATGACCCTCCTTGAGCTGAACCTTCGCGTATTTTCACAGAATGAAAATATTTCTGAAATATATATTTTAACCGATAAGCCCCTATCACTGAGAAAAGATTTCTCCATATGGAACAGAAAAAAATTTACTGAAATATCAGACCCTGCAGAAATAAAAGCCGCGGGTAAATTCATTTTCTGCCAGGGTAATCTGGTATTTGATGAAAGGCTCATTGATAATGCCATGAAAGCGGAGAATTCCTTTGTTGATTTTGCCGGGAACAGAGAAGGGAAATTCATCATTGCTGATTTTTCAGTTAAAACCTTAAAGACCATATTAAACTCAGACCTGGATAAGCTTAAAACAGTATTTGCACCTTTTAAAACATCTGAAATGGAATCATACATCCTCAAGCTGAGAAGAATACAGGAACCATTTCTCCTTTTTATCAAAAATAAAAATGATATCAAAGGGGCTGAAGACCTTTCCTTTAAACGATCCTATAAGGGGGTAACAGACTTTGTAACTCAATACATCTACCCCCCTTTGATAAAAAAACTGGTAAAAATTACTGCGCCAACATACATAACACCAAACCAGCTCACTTATATTTCCATGATACTTTCATTCGGGAGTATCCCCCTCTTTTACTACGGCTGGTTTACCCTTGCAATCCTCTGCGGAATAATAATGTCAATACTCGACAGCCTTGACGGGAAACTGGCCAGGCTTACATACAGAACCTCCGATAGCGGCGACAAACTGGATCATTACTCTGATGTAATATACCTCTCTTTCTGGTATATATGCATCGGATTATTCCTGGCAGATGCCTTCCCTGAAAAAGCGGCTCAAATACATCTGTGGAATTTTATTATAAACTTCTTCTACATTGCTGACAGAATTACAACCGGGCTTTTCAAGAGGACATATAAACTGGAGCTCCACGATTTTAATCCTGTAGACAGGTTTTTCAGAAGGATACAGATGAGGAGAAACATAACCCTTGTAATCCTTTTAACAGGTTATGTTCTCCCCGGGGGCTTTGTAGCAGCCTTTTTACTCAATACAGCGTGGATGACAATATCCTTCGGATTTCACCTTTTCAGATTCATCTTTCTTGCATTGAGCTTTAAAAGAGCCGGTGAAATCAGGAGAAAATAGGGTGATACCGGTGAAGATAAATATGAGCTATTTATCTTCACCATTATAAATTTTATCAAGTATTGCCCTCAGTTTGGTACTGGATGTCTGCTGTGTATATGGGAAATAGCTTATTGTAACACCCTTTTCAGCAAACTTACCTTCAAGGTCCTTCCATTTTTCGGAACCCTTCCAGTCATCACCTACAAACATAATATTAAACTTTAAATTATTCCATGCCTCAAATTTATCATAGCTTGTCTGGGGCACAACCATATCCACATATTTAATACCCCCCACAATTGCCATTCTCTCTGCAAAAGGGATTACCGGCTTTTTACCTTTTTCATTTATCGACAGCTCATCAGTGGTGACCCCTACAATAAGGTAATCGCATTCAAGCCTGGCATTGCGCAGAATATTAAGGTGACCGATGTGGAAAAGATCAAAAACCCCTGTTGTATAACCGATTCTAACCATAAGTGAAAACCTCAAACTTATAAAAATTTATTATTGTTAAGAAATGCTCTTATATCCCCGCCGCCGAAGGGGGCGGGGATATAAAATTATCCATTTTTACACTAAAATATATTTTTAAGAATTAATATTAATCAGATATTACAATTTTCTCCACCTGTTAGGCATAAGTCAAGATTTTATTTGCACATATCTTTTTTACTAAAATTCACCGCAAAAAGCTTGACGGAATGAGCATAATTGAAGGTTTTAATATATATATGTGTGGGGCTCATTCTGTAATGGCCCCCTGTCCCCCGGAGGGGGCACGAATTAATTTATTATCATTTAGATAATTGTATTTCTCAGATCCCGTCATATTGTTCCTCAAATCTTTTGCAGGCTCAACAATGAACGGGTGTTGTAATACTTTAATTTATCAACTTAATCAAGTGTTCTTTTTACGTGCCCCCTTCAGGGCGCCCTCTGCTTGTACTGAGCTCGTCGAAGTAAGCAAAGCGAAGAAGTACCCTTGGGGTAGACAGGGGGAACAGGATTCAAAGAATACTATAACACTGAAATCCTGGACGAGTCGTTATTTTTAATATACCGATTTTAATACGGGAGAAAAATAGGAGCTGCAAATGAAAACAGCACAACTGAACTGCAACACGGGAATAGACATAAACGAAAAAATATGCGGCCTCACCATACTGGAAAGAACAATCCTCTCCTGCTATTATGTGGGGTTTAAGAAAATAGAAATTATCCGCAAAGATGATGATGATATAATTATAACAGACAGAATCAATGATCTCCCTGATCTCAATTATGCTTTAAAAGTATCAAAAGATAAACCCTTTAAGGAGAATTCTTTCAGCAAGGGCACTATTAAAATAAATGTTTCTTCAATAATAAACAAGGAGTATGTGGCATTCCTTGCAGGGGAGCCTGCAGCGCCCAACAGCGTTTACCAGGAACTGACAGATAAGAAATCGTACAAAACCGCTGAAAAGGCCATTTTAAACAGCTGCCGCAAACCGGGTGAGGCATTCAGCAGCCACTACTACCGCTACCTGTCGCTCTTTTTTACAAAATATGTATGCAGAACATCCATTACGCCCAATATGGTAACAGCCTTTTTTGTTTTCATAGCAGCACTTGGAAGTGTTATGATTATAAGCGACCTCTGGTATATATACTTTTTAGGCCTTATTCTACAGCCCATGGCAATAGTATTTGACTGTGTTGACGGCGAGCTTGCCCGTGTTAAATACCAGTACAGCAAATCGGGTGAATGGCTCGACACTGTGGGGGATAACCTGTGCACCCTCTTTTTTGTAATCGCCATTGCCTATAAACACTACGAGCTGAATCCGTCAGATGCAGCCCTGGTACTTGGTGTAACATCAATAATCATCTACATATTAAACGTTCTTTTCCTCTTCCTGACCCTTTCAAAAACTACAGATTCAGGGAGCCTTCAGGCTATAAGCAAGGAGCTTAAGAAAAAAGGATTTCTTGCAGGATTCGCCACTGTGGCGCTTAAACGTAACCTGGTTACCCTTTATTTTATGGTACTCGGTTTTTTCTACTTAACAGGGACAATTCTTGTGTTAAATATTGCAGGGGGCTTGGGGATGCTGGCATTTTCTTTTATCACGCTTGCGAAGCTGAAAAAGGGGTGAAGGATATTTTATTGATCAGTTCCGCGAAAAAGGGAATTAAATGATTCATCATTAATATCTGTGCAAATCTGATCAATTTCCTCAATAGTGATATTAATTTTTTCTATGGCTTTTATATTTGACAGCCACTCCAGAGGAAATGATTTTATTCGCTCAATTAAAAAACTCCGGTCAACAGGTGACTTTTTATTAGCTATATCCAGCATTGCTTTCCAGCTGAATTCTTCATTGAAAGAAATGGCAAATAGATCGAAAATATCCTTCTCCTCATCCCTGTCTAAAATCGCAACGACCTTATTAGTAAAAATATTAACTATATTATCGATTCTTATCCCTTTAATAATATTACTTTTCCCCTCTCTGTATACCCGATCATTCACGAAATCGAGTTGAAGGAAATCATTAATTACTATTCTCTGGAAATCTTTTGCCTGCACAACTCTCTTGTATGCAATACTGCTATTCTCACAGGCCGTTAATATTTCAGTTATATTTTCACTGAATAAGAGATCATTGCTGGAAAAAAAATCAAGGTCATCGGAATATCGCAGGTTATAATAAAACCTGTGGAGTGCTGTTCCACCGGTAAGATAAAAGTTATTCTCTAAAGAGAAAACAATTTCTAACACTTGGTCCTGCAATTTATAAAGACCGGCAAAATTTATCTCTTTCTCCACTCTAAACCTTCAATTTTATTTTTTTCATTCAATAAAATATTTCTCAATACTAAAACATGCCTTTTAATAAATTTGTCCTGATATGCAGGATTAAATGTGTCGAACAAAACCTTTAAATCATCTTTTTTAAAGATCCGCAAACCCTTAAGCCGGTCACTGGAATTATAAATAATTTTAGAAAATAATTTCTGTTTTAACCTGGTGTCATCTGAGTCAATAACATCTATAATGTAATCTTCTGAAATATTATAGTCCCAGTAACATTCTTTAATTATTTCTTTAATGACATCTTTCATATAGCACAACTCCTTTATCCCAAATCTCTCTGGCGAAAAAGCTATCTGACTTTAGAAAAAGATCATGCATCTTTTTAGTATGTGTTATTAAATCTGTAGGATACTCCTGCAGTATATCCTGCATAGCAGATGCAACTTTATTGTGTATTGCGCTTTTTTCTTTAAAATTTTCAGGAATATAGTCATCTCTGGTAACAACTATTAAATCTATATCACTGGCCTCCCCTGTTTTACCATATGCATAACTTCCGAATAAAATTATTTTTCCCGGATCAAGAGGTTTTAATCTTTCAACAATATCTTTTTTTACTGCTTCAATATCGATCATATATTCCCTCTTTTCTGCTGCCACGCAACTGAATCATCAAATTTTTTAGAATATTTAAAAGCATTTAATCTATAAACTACATACAGCGCGGGTAAATTACAAGAAATTTTTGTCTGGTTTCAGCAGGCTTCATTCCTTCGGCCGATTCGGCCGCTTTCTTTAAACAAGGGAGGAATTGGGAGCAGATGAAATAATTTATCCAGCTTCATAAAAGCTGATATTATCCTTTTTTTTATTTGACAAAGCCTAATTTGCAGATTATAAATATAGTATGAATACACAGGTTTTAGAAAAATTTGAGGAAGTGCTTGAACCGCTGGGTAATAGATCAGCTGAATTTTTTTAGCTGCAAGCCTTTATCATGCCCATAAAATTTCATTTAAACGGGCTGCTGAACTGGCCGGGCTATCCTTTGATGAGTTTAAATTCCGTCTAAAAGAACATTTTGACACCGGCTATATAATATCCGGTGAAACAATCCTTGATGATATAAAAAATAGTGATAATTTTCCAGATATTTAATGGACATTAAAACAGCTGTCTCAAACACAAGTCCGCTTATTTTTTTAGAAAAAGTTAATTCTCTGCATTTATTAAATCACTGCTTTAATACAATAATCATACTTTATGACCCGATCAGCAGAGGATTAACAATTCTTAACCGGTCATTAATTACCTGATTGTGCTGCAAATCTTCTGTATAGACAATACTACAGAAACTATCGCTGGCAGAAGCAAGAATAAGGCTATCCCAGTACGAATACTTATATTTTACCCTGATTCTCCAGGAATGCTCAATGGTTGTTAATGAAATTTCTGAAAGACTTACTCTTTCAATCAGCAATTTAATTCTGTCACGTATTTCTATATCATTCAGGCCATGCCTTAATAAAGAAACAAATAGTTCATTAATAACCTGAGTGCTTACGAAATATAAGCCATCTCTGGAAAGTATATTCCGGAGCTTTTCTCTTTTCTCTACATCCTTATTATCATTTAGCAAAACATATACAAGTATATTAGTATCAATAAAAATTTTATCTGGCATGTAGCTCATCCCGGTTATATTTACAGATATTGTCAACAGTTAGCGAATAGTTAAAAAGGTCAGCTAAACTTTCCCTATTAGTAATATCTCTTTCACTTTTAAGTATAATAACTTCAAGTTCGCTTCCTCTGAATTCTTCGGGTATATTTATGGTTATTTTATCTGAATCAGCTTTTCTAATCTCTCTTAAAGCCAGCATATATTTACCTCAATTTATTTATTGACTGTTTTCAAATTACATCATGTTGGAATAAAAGTCAAGTTTCATTTGGATCATGCAATCTAAACTCCTGACCACACCAATTACTGTTCAGACCCCACCCCGCGCTATCGCGCCGCCCGCGTTCTCACGATGAGGTTGATGCAGGCTTACTTCGGCGAGCTCACTTCGGCAAGCTCAGCACAGGCAGCACAAGCAGCACAGGAGGTGCCGAAAAGAGCCTGCCTCCCCGCGCGGCTCACTACTACCCACATTTTTATGTGAAGCACATGTCATCCGTAGAAGGCCCCCTGTCCCCCAAAGGGGGCACGTAAAATAAAAACTTGCGCAAGTTGATGAATGAAAGTATTGAAAGATCCTTTATATTGTTGAGCTTGCAAAAGATTTGCGGAACAATATAAAGGGAATAGTTATCAAAGTGGTAACTATTATATTTTCAGAGTGATATTAGATAACTCATGCCCCCTTTGGGGGACAGGGGGCAAAGCGAAGAAGTACTTTCGAAGGGGCTGTCTGGAATGTGGGTACAAGTGAGCCCCCACTGAGAGGGGCTCCGAAGCATATACTTTAAGTATCGCATAGATTATTTATTCATGCAAATATAACTTCTATATCTATGCAGAAAATTTTTACTGCTGATTCCTCCCTCTCCATGTGGAGAGGGAGGTTAGGAGGGTGAGGTCTGAAGAGTCACAATGAACCTGCCACGATCTATACAAAACCAGAATTTAAGGCCTCTGAGCCCTCTCAGTGGGGAGAGGGCTACTACCCACAAGTCGAGATCTATCAAAATGACAAAAGATATTTCGCGAAAAATAATTTAGTGAATGCCTTTACCCGGAGTATTGGCCCCCTAAATCCCCCGGAGACTTTGTATAGGTTGAATAACAAATAATTATATCTTAAAGGCGTTTTTGTGGTTAAGGCCTATTTTTTTAAGTCCCCCTCCGGGGGATTTAGGGGGCTTTTGAGAAGTGCGGGTAGAAGTGAGCGATGCGGTGAGCCTGCCGAACTGGCGAGGTGAAGTCAAAAACCTGCAGATTAAAGACAGATAAATCCCCCTTAATATACTTGACTATAATGAATGTAGAAATAATTTATCCATTTAAGACATACAATTAGCAAAATTACAGAGGATAAATACCATGAAAATAGCAGTAGCAGGAACAGGTTACGTGGGCCTTTCAATCGCAGTACTTGCAGCGCAGAAACATGAAGTAACTGCAATTGATGTATTAAAAGAAAAAGTGGATCTTATTAATAATAAAATTTCACCTATAAAAGATACTGAAATTTCAGATTACCTTGCCAATAAAAAGCTGAATCTTAAAGCCACAACAGATGCAAATGAAGCGTATAAAGGCGCGGAAGTTATTTTTGTTGCAGGCCCTACAAATTACGACCCTGTTGATAATATTTTTGACACATCTGTAATTGAAAAAATTTTCAATGATATTATAGAAATCAATAAATCAGCTATAGTGTGCATTAAATCAACAATCCCTGTAGGTTACACACAGGATATAAAAAAGCAGTATCCGGGGATGAAACTTATTTTTTCTCCGGAATTTTTACGGGAAGGTAAGGCACTCTATGATAATCTTCACCCTTCAAGAATAGTTATAGGTGAAAGATCAAAGGATGCTGAAGTTATAGCCTCCATCCTCAAGGAAGGCTCCCTGGATGAAAATACACCTGTTCTGTTTACCTCATCAACCGAAGCTGAGGCAATTAAACTTTTTTCTAACGCGTACCTGGCACTCCGTGTGGCATACTTTAATGAACTCGACTCCTATGCCTTGAAATACAATTTAGACACTCGGCAGATTATTGATGGTGTGGGCCTTGATCCGCGAATAGGTGCGCATTATAATAATCCCTCCTTTGGATTTGGCGGATACTGCCTCCCTAAAGATACCAGGCAGCTTTTAGCAAATTACGAACATGTACCCAATAATATTATTAAAGCAATTGTTGACTCAAATACAACAAGAAAAGATTTTCTTGCAGATCAAATAATCGCTAAAAAGCCAAGCAAAGTAGGTATATACAGACTTATAATGAAAGAGGGGTCTGATAATTTCCGGGAATCTTCTATACAGGGGATAATGAAGCGCATTAAAGGTAAAGGGATTGAGTGTATTGTTTTTGAACCTGAACTGAAAGAAAAACTTTTTTTCGGCTCCAGGTGTGTTGATTCCATTGATGAATTCAAAAAAGAGGCAGATATTATTGTTACAAACAGGCATCATGCTGAGCTGGATGATGTTAAAGATAAGGTTTTTACAAGGGATCTGTTTAACAGGGATTAAATCTTTAAGCAGGCCCTTCATTTATTCATTATTGATATATCCGCCACATTAATGGTGTGGATTGTGTTAAGACAAAACTAATTAAAGAGGACAAATAAAATGAACTCAGATTTTCTCATAGCAGGATCAGGAATAATAGGGCTTACAGTTGCCTGGACACTCGCAAATAAATATCCTGAGGCGAAAATCACAATTCTTGAGAAAGAGCCTGGAGTCGGCTATCACTCAAGCGGGAAAAACAGCGGAGTGCTTCACAGCGGCATATACTACCCTCCCGGAACCTATAAAGCTGAGTTCACCAAAAAAGGGAGGCTGGCATTAACTGAATTCTGCCTGGATCATGATGTCCCTTTCCGTAAAATCGGGAAAATAATAATACCAACGGACCCATATCAGAAGGATCAGCTTGATCTTCTCTATCAGAGGGGTCTGCAAAATGGAGTTAACGTAACCAGGCTCAACAAAGATGAACTCTACTTAAGAGAACCGCTTATAAAATCTGCTACAGACACAGGACTTTTTATTGAGGATACATCTATTGCCAACCCTAAAATATTGTTAAAAAAACTGGCCGAAGATCTCAGCAATAAAGGTGTAGAAGTTTTATTCGGCCAGAAAATTATAAAAGCAGATCTGAAAACAAATCTGATCAAGACAGAAAAGTCTGAATTCAGCTTTGGCCATTTCATAAATTGCGCCGGACTATACGCAGATAAAATAGCCCATATGTTTGATATGGGGAAAGACTACACAATCCTCCCGTTCAAAGGGATATACTGGAAACTAAAACCCGGATCAGATATTAAATTCAATCACCTTGTTTACCCTGTTCCTGACCTTCGTGTACCCTTCCTGGGAGTTCATACAATGATAAACACTGAGGATGAAATATACTTTGGTCCCACAGCAGTACCAGCATTCAGCCGTGAAAACTATTCAGGTTTAAGGGGACTTAACCTGCCGGATATGACAAAAATTTCCGCGCTGCTTTGCATCCAGTACCTTGCCAACAGGGACGGGTTCAGGAGACTGGCCTGGCAGGAGGGGAGAAGATACTTTAAGTACTGGTTTACGCAGGCAGTGAGAGCCATTGTCCCCTCTTTAGAACCGCAGAATCTTATACCTTCAGATAAAATCGGCATCAGGGCTCAAATGTATCAATATTCGACAAAAAAACTGGTGGATGATTTTGTAATTGAAAAAGGTGAAAACTCAACTCATATATTAAACTCCATCTCACCGGCATGGACTTGCTCATTTCCTGTGGCAGAGATGATTATAAAAGACTTATAAGCGGCATCTTTACACATCTGTACTAAACCCCCTCGTCCTATGAAGAGGGGGTTTATGAGATCATGAAGCGCTATTTATGAGCGCCCTGGCCATAATCAGGTCAGCCTCTTCGTCTATATCAACGGAACGCCACTTTTCCATTTCAACATAACCGCAGCGCTTACCTATCCGGCCACCGGCAAATAGAACATCACGACGCATCACATAAATTGCCTTATTCTCAGCCCACTGGTTCCACACTTCCTTCTGCCTGGGCATACGATTGTTAGGATCATAATTAGTTGGAGTAATTGTCTCCCCATCCTCTTCAATCTTCCATAAATAACGGGTATCATGATATACTGAAATCGCCGAATCAAAATCACCACTTTTTACCATAGCAACAGCCTTATCAATAGATACGACATCACGAAGCGGCGCTGTAGGATAAAGGAGAACAATAATATCCACATGCAGTCCGGGATGGCGTTCTTCATACTGCTCCACACTCCATTGCAGCAACAGGTCCACCTCCTGAAGAATCTGATCATGGGCATATTTATCAGGACGGGTCATTGTTTCAGCCCCGAATAATTCAGCAACCTGACGTATCTCCTCATCTTCACTATTAACAATATGATGAGTTATCTCCTTAGACGCTTTAGCCTGGGCAATAGTGTGCGCAACCAGGGGTTTCCCACCTACGTCTATAATGTTTTTCCGGGGGATCCCTTTTGATCCGCCCCTGGCCGGAGTTATTCCAAGTACTACTGTTTCCTTTGACATATTATTTCACCTTGTTATAATTTTTCAATACTTTATTCCGGATTTTCGGGAAACAAAATAAATTTTCTCTACCCCGAGAGTACTTCGCTTTTCCCCCTGTCCCCCAAAGGGGGCTGACTCCGGTAGATACAGAAAAATATTATCGCTATCCCCAAACATCCGGAATGAGCCAAATTTAATACCCTTCATTCCGGAGAAGGGTATGTTTTAAGCCCATGTTCCTCCATAAAAGACTTCACAATCTCCTCGTTTTCCGGAAAATAGTGAAGTTTATCCCACCTGTAACTTTCAGGGTGAAGATTATTCAAATCACCGTTGAACACATCAGTTGCCTCACAATTTTTCCCTGACCCATCCAGGCCAATATTAGTAATTACCGATTCTATCGGGTATACGGCAAAGGTTGAAGTTAGATAATGAAGAAGTATCCAGTTAAGACTCCAGATATCAACTTCGCCATTAAGATATTTCTCAGAAGCGCATAATGTAGCAATATCCTGCGAAAAATCAGCAATATTTACTTTTATTGTATCTGCAAAACCTGCAAGCTTACGCAAATCAGACTCATACTGCTCCCACCTGTCTTTCCATGTTGCCCATCCCCAGGTTGAAAAACGTGACAGGAGCAATAGATCAGCTTCAGGATCAAAAATAAACCTGCACCCTGGGTGTGTAAAACCGCAGAGCGACCGAATACGCTTATTATTCTGCAATTCATTAAGGCCTTCTGTAAAAAATTTAAAACCACCGGGAGCGATAACGCAGTCATCCTCCAGAAGTATTACAGCATCAGCTCCATCAGCAAATCGTTCATTCAGGGATTCCCGCACACTTTTTGCAAGCCCGAATGACCTTGTCCGCTTAATAAACTCTATATCAATTACATCTTTTGAATAGGAATTTATAATTCTTTCAATTTCGCCCTGATTTTTGCGGACATCGGGGCGGTCATTAAAGTCAAGATATGCTGTAAGATTCTTTACGCCATTATCAATAAGACTTTGAAGCACCTGATGCGCGTGATCAGGGCGGTTATAAAGAAGTAAAACTGTATCAATTCGCATAAATATTACATCCCTGTGAGTACGGGTTCTCCATTACAAACAATATAAAACAAAGCCCCAACTGATCCACAGCGTAAAACATAATCACTCATAATGCCCTCTGCATGAAGAAATATCAATTTCCCGCACCGATTCATATATAGTATTTATCAGTCTATCTTTATGATTAACTCTTCTCGAATACACTTCTTTTTCAAAATACTTAAGTCTCTCAGGTTTACCGGTACCGTTTCCGGGATCTTCCATCAACTCCCTGACCAGATCAAAAATCTTCACATATGAAGTCCTGTCATTTTTTCTGAACCAGTCAAGATCATCCGATGCATTATCAAGGATATTGATTTTATACGTCACTAAAAACTTCCTTCAAAGTTTTGCCAACCGGGATTCTCCCCTCATCCCTATCCAAATGACCGGAAAGGAGAGCTTTTAGCGATTTTTTATCAGCAATAAGATGCAAAGTTTCCTTCATTGCCATATAATCATCATAAGAAAGCATCACAACTGTCCCTTCGTCAGAAGCAATGTTTATCTCTTCATTATTTTTCAATGTATAATGTACCATTGATTTAAAATCATTCATTGCAGTATCTATCGTTACTGTTTTCATCTGCTCCTCCAGTTAATATTACACCTGAATAAATCCTTCTTAGATCAATTCAGGTACCTGTCGGCCATATTAAAAAGATATATAAGCATGTTCAATTTCAAAAAGCGGCCTGGGGGGATTATACATTTCATTAATAAAATCCATTGCAGCATCAATCCCGTTAAGCTCCTTAGATTCACTAACAAGAAAATCATTTACAAAACGGCCCCCCCCTGAACGGATAAGCTGAAGCGTCTCCTTACGGTTACGGATATTCCCCACACCGCGAGACATAAGCACATTCAGCCCCGAATTCTGAATCAGCTCCTTATTAAGAAGCACATATTCAGACCCGAATCCGAAAGGTATGGCTATTGTATTGGGCCCCAGGATCTGCCTATTATCCCATAATGGTGCCGAATTGCCCGATGAACTGTCGAAAAGAAGATTAATCTTCTTCCCTCCGAAAAATTTACTGGCATTTCCAGCAATATCTTTTATTGTTTCTGCAAGCTCATTCCTGAAGCCAAGCTTCGGTTCAGCACTATTCAGTTGTGATGCAACTTTTTCCGGAATACAGTAGGTTTCAATACCCTTTGGAGAGATCTGCTTAAGCCTGTTAAGTCTCTCTTCAAATACATCAATCGCAAAAATCTGCGATTCAGGGGATGTGCGGTGAAAAATATATGCTGCGATCTGTCCCGAATAGCCCGCACCCACAAGGAAAAGCCGCCTGGTTCTTAATGCATCAGGATGCCTGGTAAGCGCATTTCGAACATCCGCAAGAAGAAAGCCGAACATATATGGCAGCAGATCCTCTTTGCCAGGTTTTTCATCCTCCCTGTAGCAGACATCATATGAATACCTGGGCAGCACTGTATACTCCGCGTACGTTCCATCAGGAGCATCCTTTCCATGCCCTATTATCCCGCCCTTCCCGTAATCACATTCAGTATAACGGTGAAGAACTTTACACCCATAACAGTCGTAATTGTAACAGGGGATATGGCCGAAAACATTAACATAATCCCCCACACGTACTTCCCTTTCATCCTCACGGGAATCTACAACCTGTGCAACACCTCCATTACCGAAAACAAAACTCCCTGCTTCCAGGAATTCATTCTTTCGCGGATGCAGGGCATGAGGGTGCGATGCAAGCCAGAAACTGCCGTGCATCGGCACATAGAGATTTTTAACAAGAATCTCCCCCGGAGCAAGTGAAGGGATATCTATCTCCCGCAATTCGGTTACTAATGACTTCTTATTTTCATCTGCCCAGCGTGTCAGGATTTGTCTATTTTTCATTTTATCTCCATATTTTTGAAAATAATGACTTTTTAACAAAGATATAAAATATCCGTGTTCAGTCAAGGCTAATGTCAATTATTATTTCTTATATAATTTTTGACTATTAAAGTTTAAACTGAATTCAGTGAGAAAACCTGAAAAAACAATAAATTATGCTTGTTTTAATTATAGCATTATTATTGATTTTGACATCCACAGAAAAATCAACTTTCTGCTTTCAAAAAAAGTCAAAATTGAGACCATATATTTAACAGCAGATGATCACACATTAAGCCTTTTAAGGGAATCTAAAAATAATACGGACAGGTCTATATTATTTTTGACAAACATTGACTTTGATGACTTTTATTCATTTTTCAAAGAAAGATATTTAAAATATTATATCCCAATATTCTCGCAAAATGAAATTTCTCTTATAAGAAGATCCATAAAAGGCGGATTAAAAAAAATATTCAGTGCCGATAAGGGTGAGAAGGCCGCTAACAACAAGAAATCTCAATTATTATGGCATGAGCTTTCTTCTGAACAAAAATTCCAAGCAGCAGAGGCAAGAAAAAGTAATCATTTCCCTTCAAATGAAAAATCATTAAAATTAGAAGAAACACTCATTGACATTATTAAACTATGCAATAAAAATAACATTAAGCTCATCGGATTAAAATTTCCGCTTGCTAATGAATATATTCAGGTATTAGGTGAAACAACATATAACTCTGATAAGATACTTAAAGAACATGGAATCACTGTACTTGACTTCAGAAGAATTTTTATAAAAAATCCTGAATTTTTTGCAAATCAGGATCATTTGAATAACAAAGGTGGGGAAAAATTTTCTGAATTGCTGTTTGGTAATAATATTAATTCATCTAAGACAAAAAAATAAAATTACTATATTATTTTTACTGTTATATAAAGTTTAGTCAAAAGGTTAATTTCTATTGACACTACTCGGTTAAAAAAACACTATTACAGCTTTAATAATATTATTACTATCTTATTAATTTTATAATAATGATAAAGAGGCAAACATGATTGGTGATGAAATAAAACTGCTTTTACAAAACATTGAAGATAACGGTTATCATTATTGTATATATGGTGGCCGAAGCTTACCAATGAGAATAGACGGGAGTGATATCGATATACTTATAGATAAAATTGATGGGAATTTAATCTCTCTATTAATTAATCATGGATTTGTAATAAGCAGGGGTGTGCAGATTTTTATAGGCACTAAAATTGTCGCCTGTAAGTTTACTAAAGAATATGGCTGGATCCCTCTTCACATCAAAACTCCAGAATCTAAGAATTTTAAAATTGCACCACAAAATTTTCATGAATACAGAAATTTTAAAGACAATTTTTATTTTGCAAAAGAAGAATTAGAATTTGTCATTATTACTCTTATAAGTATTAAATCAGGAAAAATCACACATAAAAGAACTGAAAAGATAAAAAAATGGCTACATAGCATTAATAAAGATTTAATAATGAAAATTGTAAGTGAAACTGATATTAGCCTCATTAAAATTTTCGAAAGAAATGTAACTGATAATTTTGATTTCAATTCTTTATTAAAAGATTACAAAAATCTTATGAAGAGATCTTATTTATCTAGATTTGTTAAAAAACTTTTTTATAAAGAAAAAGATATCAGACCTAAGCGCAAGGGTATTATAGTATCTCTTGAAGGAATTGACGGAAGTGGCAAATCAACCTTTGCCCATACAATTAATAAATTTGTTAACAAAGAAAACCGCACCTTATTTATTGAGTCAAGTATGGCTGGCCGTGGCTATAGTTCATGGGTTCGTAAAGTAAGAAGAAAATGGAGAAAAAGCTGTGACCGTAATGGAATATATGCTTCATTTTTAAAGAACTCAATGATTTTCATTGTGCTTTTTTTAGAAATTTTAAATTCATATTTTCTCTACTTTAAAGCAAAGATCAAAGCTCAAAAAGGTTATAATATTCTATTCGATAGGTATTCGTATCTACATTATATAAGACAATCAGTTCATAACAAAGCCGATTTCATTACAAAAAGACTTTATATAAAACTATTATACTTTTTTTTAATAAAAACATTTCCCCAGCCAGATATTATAATTTACTTTGAGACTGATGTAAATCTTGCAAAATCTAGGAAAATTGAAGAAAAAATAGAAGATCTAACACAAAAAAAATATATTTATAATTTAATAATTAAAAAAATAAAAAAAAGAACAACTATTTATGAAGTCGATTCTAGTAGACCAACAGAAGAAATAGCAAAAGACTTTTTAAATAATTATTGGAGAATAATAGTATAATGGAAATTCATTGTGATCAATCACATGAAATTGATGATTTAATAAATAAATACTTTAATATATGTAGTGGGCAATTAATCATAAAAAATAAAAATATTTACTACTTTAATAAGAAGCGTAAAATAGCATTTAAACTGAAGTTTATCAAAAGACTTAAAGAATTTAAAGTCATACCACCTAATTTAACCAGCATATTTGTGAAACTATACATCTACATCAACACTAAAAAATATTGCAAAGTATGCCTCCCTGAATCAACATACAATCCAGATTTAATAGATTTAGGACCATTTTTTAATACACGAGGCGTTCAAGTCAAATTATATAACTTCACGAAGAAATCTGTTCTCTGCTATACATTGAATTACATAAACATAGATTATTTTGATACTGAATTATATATATATTCAAAATATTCATTTTTAAAAAGTATCCCAAAGTTATATAAAAAAATTTCCGCAGGAATTTACGAAAGAGAATTTGTTGATGGTTTTACAAACAAAAAAATGAATGTATGGAATACTAGTCACATAATTTTTAATACAAGGTATAATAATCACTCCAATCAACATCTTATTCAGTTTATTGATGCTATTAAGGATCTTATGATTGTTTATAAAAATGAATTAATTGATAATGTTTTGACTTCAATTTTTTTAGAAAATATATTAGATACTATCAAAGATGACCTGTCCTATGATATATTAAAAAAATGTATAGATTATACCAATAAGCTTGATAATGAACTTCTAATTGTAAAAGCTCATGGAGATTTTGCATTAAAAAATATTGTTTTTTCAAAAGAAGTTGCATTTATAATTGATTGGGAAAGATTCTCTACATTTAGTATTTTTTATGATGTTGGGAATTTTATTTTTAATTGTAACAGAACAGGCAATCCAAATATTCATCAATTAACTTTTCAGAGTGATTATACTCTTAATTTTGTATCAATCATTGAACAGACTTTCGGAATTCAAATCGGAAATAAAATGCTATGCTATTATGTGCTATTTATGATTGAAAGACTATCATTTGAAAAAAAACTTTATTCCCATAATATATCAAGGTATCGAAATTTTTTAAAAATCTGGAATGAACATTTCAACACCCTGTTAAATTAGTATAACTTTTTAAAAATAGAAGGTTCTCTTGCTAATGAAAAATACATCTATAGCACTCTCTGCTCGCAAAGCCAACATTATCCTGATTAAATCATTATGCCTTCTCCCTTATTCTATTAGAAAGCAAATCATTAAATTTCTTAGATTTACCGTAAAACACTTACCACTATTATCTGGCACAAATAGGAAACCAATAAGGCATACACTAAAAGCAATAGAAAATTTTGAAACTCAAATTCTGAATTTATTTGAAAAGTCATATTCAGCTTTATTGAAAAATAATCTTGAACAATCAGTAGTTTTTTTTCAACAGGGTTTAAACAAAACAAAATTTGATGATAATTCAAAATCAAACTGGCTGAATACATTTAAGGTTGTAGCAAATTATTATGTCAATGGGACATTCCTTGAACTCGAAGATAAAACATCATTATCCGCTAATTATTCTAATGATGAAACGCATATTAAAAAAATATTCGTATCAGGAATGAATTGGTCTGGAAGTGGAGCAATGTATGATTACCTGAATGAGTTCAATAGTGTTGAGTCTGTTAAAAATGAGATAAGATTACTTGAAGGAGAAAACAGTATAAAAAACTTATCAGAAAATATAAACAATAATAGACTGAAAATTGATATTCTAAACCTGTTCAGATATTCAATGTTCAGTTATTCAATACCGGTTAACTCAGAGGTGGCAAGATGTATCAATTCAAATGTTTTTATTAAAAATAAAAGCTATTTCCCGATGTTCTGTTTTAAATACCTGTCTGAAATTATATGTAAAAAAGTCAAAAATAAACTCAATCAGGAAAATTTCACTCATCTCTCTTCACATTTTTTTGACAATACTCTCAAATCATTGATGAAGAATCCCGAGAATCACTTTTTACTTAATAATGTCATCCATATATACAGCATTGAAGCAGCTAGAAATATTTCCAATTATAATATTTTCTGTTTTTTTAGAGACCCCAGGTCTAATTATGCGGCATTATACAATGAAAATATTGGCTTCCATAAAGATGTACATAAATACATTGAGCATTACAGACAAACAGTAACTAACTTTTCAAAATTACAGGAATCAGACCCCTCATTTTTTAAAAATATTCATACAATCCAGTTCGAAAAATTTATATTATCGGAAAAGTACAGAGAATCACTTGCTGATTTTTTAGGACTCGATTTATCCACTCAAAACAAGCATACATTTTTTAAACCCTGGAAATCGGAAAAAAATGTATACAACTATAAAGAATTTAAAGATCAGAAGGCCATAAGTATTATAGAGACTGAATTATCAGAATATTTGTGGGATGGAAACTTATAAGCCTCTGAATCAGAGAATCAAAAAAATAAACGATATAGAACTATCTATCTATTGCTAAAGATTTCTCAACTATTTGATATATAAATTTCTCGTCCACTGCAAAGGCATAGTTATCAGCCCTGGAAGGTTCATACATTTGAGGTATTAGAGCAATAATGTCTTCGGCTTTTCCATATTGAAATATCACCTTTTTAAGATCGAGTTTAATTAAAAAATTTTTTATAAAGATTAGGTTTTCACGGTTAATTGATGAGTCAGGATTATTCTCAAGGTACACATCCAACAATGCCCCAAGAGTAAAAGATGCCGCTAGTCCGTGAGGCACCCCAAGCTTAAGTGTTATCGGATATGAAATTGAGTGGGCGAGTGCGGTTCTTGTCTGACTGATAGCCATACCCGCAAGTGTACTGGCCCCCTGCAATTTAGTTCTTAATTGTATATTATTTTCACCATTTATCAGATACGGCAATGATTCAATAATAAGGCTTAATGAGGACATGGCAAATCCAATAGAAGCGGGTGTTCTATTTTTATTCCATAGCGATTCAAGGGAATGGGAAAGGGCATCAAGTCCTGTGTGGAGAGTTATTGACTCAGGTAATTCGATGGTCAATTCCGGATCAAGCAGGGCAATTGAAGGGTAAACAAAATCACCCGCAATAGAGAATTTCTTTCCTGTAACACTATCCCAGACAGTGGCAAATGGAGTTACTTCAGATCCTGTACCTGATGTAGTCGGTATAGCTATAAGAAAGAGACTATTATGCCAATCCGGTTTTTTGTTATTCCGGAAAATATCATTAAGAGTTGAACTGTTCTTCCCACCCAGAAGAACAGCTAACGCTTTTGCTGTATCCAGAACACTACCACCTCCAATAGCCATAATGCATTCAAAATTATTACTCTTAAACTCCTGGCAGGCTAGATCTATTGCATCAAGTTCAGGATTGGGCAACACCTTGTCATATATAACAACTTTGCGGTCTGTTAAATATTTTTTTACTCTTTCAATTACTCCGGAAGAGGTGAACCATGAATCTGTAACAATCAGTATTTTACCTGAAGGCACTATTTTGTGAAGTGATTCAATTATACCTGGCTGTGATATAACTCGGACAGGATTGTAATATGCCCATGAAATAATTTTATCTGCCATTAATTTGATCCATGAAATTTTTTTTATTTTCAACAGGTGTGCCTGAAGGCCTGCTCAAATTATCACGTGAACCCTGTTTCACACGTACTTCAAGCATTACCGGGCCTGAAATTTTTTCAATTTCACTCCAGGCATTGTTAAGGGTATCTGCATCATTGGCTGAAAAACAACTTTTATAACCACATGCAAGTGCCAGTTGTTTGAAATCAACATTACCCGCCACAGTGGGCTGGCCGCCAACAGATTCATGTGATGCATTGTTTATTATAATATGTACAAAATTGGGAGGTTTCAGATCACCTATAACAGGAAGAGCTCCCATATGCATAAGCATTGATCCGTCACCATCTATACAGATTACTCTTTTATCAGGTCTTCCCAGGGCTACCCCAAGGGCTATTGATGAGGTATGCCCCATTGCCCCTACAGTTAAAAAATCTTTCTGCACTTCATTCCGCTCAATACGAAGTTCATATAATTCTCTGGAAGTTTTGCCAGTAGTAGAAACAAAGAGATCCCTGCTTTTGGAAAGTTTAAGTATAGTACGCAGAGCCTCCTCCCTGGAGAGAGGGTAGTCGAAGCAGTTTGTTTTACTGCTCTTATACCCGGAAAAAGTCTCAGCTTTCACAAGTATGGCCACAGGGGATTTTTTATTATTCAGTTCACTAAAAACAGTAGAAAGAACTTCTCCCACATCACTCTTTGCTTCCAGTATTACATAAGGTATTTCAAGTATTTCAAGCTGTTTTGCAGAAATTCTTCCCTGTTTAACATGCTGAGGCTCATCTTTAACACCCGGCTCTCCCCTCCATCCAATCACCAACAGAAGCGGTATATTATACACCTCCGGATCTGTTAGGGAAGTAAGGGGGTTAATTGAATTACCAATCCCTGAATTCTGCATATAAACGAGGCCGATATTGCCAGTAGCTAAATGATAACCGGCAGCAAGCGCTATTGCATTTCCTTCATTTGCAGTAATAATATGCGAATTTTTATCAACATTATCGTCAATACATGCACAAAAATTTTTTAAAAGAGAATCGGGCACCCCGCAGAAAAAATCAATCCCATTCTGTTTTAACGAATCCAGAAAAAATTCCGGTGAAATCATATTACTTCCCTCCGGGGATAAGTTCCAGAATTTCATTGATTGACATCATCTGACTGTCAGCTTCGTAAGACCTGCTGTTTTCAAGAATGGATTTAGCAGTATTGATCATGGCCGGGTAGGCGCTCCTGATTAATTGGTTGGCATATATTACAATATTAATCCCATGCTCAGCCAGTTCATCTTCAAAGGTTTTATTATAACTTGTAGGTACAGCCACAAGAGGCTTTCTGTTTTCAAAGGCATTGTATATTTTACAGAATTCGAAAACCTCATCAGGGGTTTTGCTTCTGCTGTGTATCATAATACCATCAGCGCCAGCATCAATATAAGCTCTGGCCCTTTCTATTGCATCATTGATCCCCTTCCCGAGTATAAGGCTTTCAATACGGGCAATAATCATAAACTCGTCAGTTGCCTGGGCTTTTTTCCCTTCTTTTATTTTGTGACAGAAACTTCCAATATCATCCTGAGACTGCTCAACATCAGTTCCAAAGAGAGAATTTTTTTTAAGGCCGGTTTTATCTTCAATAATAACAGCGGACACCCCCAGACGCTCAAGAGTTTTAACCGTATATGTGAAATGCTCAGTTTTCCCGCCTGTATCACCATCAAAAATTATCGGTTTAGTGGTTATTTCAAGAACATCATTGAGTGTACGGACTCTTGATGTAATATCAACAGCTTCAATATCCGGCTTACCTTTTGCGGTTGAATCCGTAAGGCTGCTCCCCCAGAGCCCGTCAAATATTCTCAGTCCATCCGGAGTATTCACAGAAAGGGCCTCAATTAAAAGACCGGTTAGTCCTGAATGAAATTCAATTATTCTGACTATATTTTTTGAATCAATCAGGCGGCGTAAAGCCTTTCTTCTCAAATCCGGAGTGGTGCCTATTTCTTTCATTGCCCTGTGCAGTTGGGTAGATGATATGCCGGTGGTGTATGGAACTTCCACAAGTTTACCTCCCCATTTAGCGAGAGCATCAATTACACGCTGGCGTGTTTTTTGCTGAACGCCTTCCCGCCAATCATCCCCATGAACTACATAATCAGGCTTATATTGCTCAAGATTAGGCACATAATCAAGGGTTGTCTGGGGCACTACTCTGCTAACACCCTTAATATTTTCCATAACCTCCTTTCTCTGTTCAAAAGTCATATAGGGTAGGCGCTTGTAACTTGCTATAGCTGCATCTGTTAATAATCCTATGGTTACTTCCCCAAGCTCAGCAGCTTTTTTTATAATATTCAGATGACCCGGATGAACAAGGTCTGCACTCATTCCGATATATACGTTCTTTTTCATAACAATAATTCCTTTAAATTAATTATTTAGCATTATGGAAACTACGATTATAACTCATGTCAATTTGTAAATGATATTTTCTAATTTTTAAAATCCATGAAACTGAATTCATGTGATGCTGAAGACAGGCCAAGGCCCAAGAAAATGAGAAAATCAGGTTTTAAAAAACTGTTGACACAATTTACTCGCGACTTCCTTTTAATTATAATAATTTTTTAAGTATAATCAATAACGAATAAAGCATTAATCAATTAATAATTTTAATAAAAAAACAATTATTCTTTACAAGTTAATTCATTTATAAGACTCCAGAAGGTAAAATATGAGCAGTAAAAACGAAACCGGTGTAGTATATGTGGCTTTCGGACGCCCCTATCTGGCAATGACACTTTTATCCGCTTCAACGTTGCGACAGACTAATCCGGATATTCCTGTATGCATTATTACAAATGTTTCAGAAAAAATGCCTGATCTTGATTTCTGGGACACAAAAAAAGATCATTATATTTACTTAAATATGGCTACAAAGGATAACCGTGAGGTAAAAATAGCCGTATATAAATACAGCCCATTCCGGAAAACAATTTACCTGGATTGTGATACTATAGTTTCAGGTGACCTTTCATATGCTTCATTCTTTCTGGATTATTTCGATATCGCTCTCAGGTCCAATCCTAAAACAAATTTCAGACCCGGGAAAGGTGAATACCGGGTACTTGGCGGCAAACTTGTAAAGGACCTGCCCCACTGGAATGGCGGAATATTTATGTTTAAAAAAAATAAAAATACAGCGGATTTTTTCAAACTCTGGAAAAAATATTTTGATGAATTTGGCATCGAACATGATCAGATATCACTGGTAGAAGCTATTTTCAACAGCAAAGCAAGATTTCTATCGCTTGACCAGAGCTGGAACCTGACTTCATTTTATTCATTAAACAATAAAAATTCTAAAACACGAATAATTCACTACACTTCACGAATAAGTCCCCTGCTGAGAAAAAAAATATCCCATTATGATTCAATTATTCCGGTAAAATCAGATCCCGGGGCAACAGAAAAATTTTTCCGCAGCAGAACAGAATTTATAAAGAAAAAATATGGATGGATCAGGTATACATTTTTACGTATCCGATGGATATTATTCCCATAGTAATATTCCAGAGCTTTATCTTTCGTTAAAAAGCTCACTATAAAGTTCCGGAGAAAGAGGAATGCCCTTTTTGATCCTCTCCGCGCTAATCTTTTTCTCAGGATCACCAGGAATCATAACATCATCAGCTACTTCAGGTACAGGTTTTAATCCGCGTATTTTACCGGCAATTTCTGTCAGTCTCTCTTTAAAAATCTGCACATCAGTAAATACATCAATACGGATAGCTGCAACAAATTGACCAAGATAGCGGGGCTCAGATAAAATACCGCCGTCCGATTCATACATTGCTGAAATATCTTTACCAGCCGGCATTCCGCTTAGCAGAGATGATAAAACATCAATAATCATACTTAATCCGAAGCCTTTATAACCGGCAATAATACCACCCAGCGGAAGAAGCATCTTCACAAGATGCGGATTGCGAGTCACCATTCCGGTTATGTCCGTAGCAACATCCCCAGGGAGAGTTTTCCCGAGCTGACCGTACATCTTAATTTTATTACTCGACATAACAGCAGGGGAAGCATCAAAACAAAAAGGATCTTCATGCATCATTGGGGCTGCGAAACATAAGGGGTTGGTTCCGAAAAAGGGCTCTGCAGCATTATGGACTTTAAGCTTGGGAGTTGTATTTGTCAGAGCCAGTCCTATCATATCCCTTTTCGCAGCTCTTAGCCCATAAAAGGCCATTTCTCCGCAATGATTGGAATTTTTAACAGATACAAAGCCTGCTCCTGTCTCCACCGCAAGTTCCATTGCCCTGTCCATAGCTATAGCCATGGCCGCATGAGCCATACCGTGGTCAGCATCAAAAATTCCGGCTGAGGGAGCTGTTTTAACAAAAGAAAAAACTGCTTTAGAATTAATACGCCCTGATTTTATAGCTGAAAGATAATGAGGAAGAAGCCTTATCCCGTGGGAATCAACCCCACGCAGAGATGCTGTACATACAGCTTCTGCTGTCAACGCTGCATGATCTTCTGTCATCCCTGTGTTTATTAAAAGTTCCTTAGCGCGATCAAACAGCCTGTTATAATTAACAGAAATATTACCATCCGTCATTTTCCCCTCCCTTACTCCGGACAAATCGGGCTGCCGCTTACATGCTTGTTATTTACGAGCTCCCTTAAATAGGGATCAACATTTACATCAAGGGGTGTCTTTTTAAGAAGCTCCGCAAAATATCTTAATTCATTTGCCGGATCATGACCTTTAATATTTTTATCAAATCGCCTGAGCTGATCCTCTGTTGTTGTGTACTCTCTATATCCCCGGGCATATGAAGTGGTAAAAAAAGAGAACCCTGTAATAAAAACACTTGAAGGCATACACTCAAGAATGGTTGTTATTGCAATATGCCCTACTGTAGGCTTACTCCCTAAATCATTATAAATATTTTTGTAATAATTCTCCGGCATCAGATAAAGTTTGTCCGCAAGAAATTTTCTGTTATTTTTCATAAAAATACGCAGCCCTCTATGGCCCCGCTGACCGATTAAGCGTGTTTTACTGTCATGTAATATACTTATTATTTTTAAGAGACCCTGTTTGTCCAATTTATCAATATCTAATACCGCAGGATTATCTTTGTTATGCTTAAAGATATGGAATATAATATCAGTTTTCGACCCTATTCTGGAGGTTTTCTCTGCATCATCCGGATCAACAAGAAGATAATTATTATTAAATCTTACAACAAGATCACAACTATCAATCAAACTGCCGTTTTTAAACTTATATGCAGTATCTGCAGGCCCGACAATGGCTATTTTCTTCCCTTTAAAGAGATCTTTAAAAATACCGGAATCGACAATATGCTTTCTGTATTTTATTACTGTATATACAGCAGCAAATAAATATATTTTATCCAGAAAGTAAACATAAACGGATTTCATAAAAAGATAAGGTTTATTTTTCCAGGAAATATCCTTTTCCACAGTTTATACACCCCTTCATTAGTCTTATGCTATACTTCTTTAAAAATTTCTCTTTTTATTTCCTGTAGAATTCATTAAACCAGTCTATAAACTGTTTAATTCCATCTTCAACAGAAGTAGATGGTTTAAATGACGCAACCTGTGCAAGGTTATCAATATCAGCATAAGTTGCGTAAACATCCCCGGGCTGCATTGGCAGCATGTTCATTTTTGCCTTTTTTCCCAGAGCATTCTCTATAATACTGATAAAATCAATTAGTTTAACCGGATTATTATTCCCGATATTATAAATTTTATACGGAGCTGATGAGGATGACGGATCAGGATTTAATCCTGACCAGTTTTTATCGCCTGTCGGAATTATATCAAGCACCCTGACAACACCTTCAACAATATCATCAATGTAGGTAAAATCACGCATCATATCTCCATTATTATAGACATCTATGGTTCGCCCTTCTGCAATAGCTTTAGCAAACTTAAAATAAGCCATATCCGGCCTACCCCATGGCCCATAGACAGTAAAGAATCTTAACCCGGTCACCGGCAGATTATAAAGATGACTATATGAATGAGCCATGAGCTCATTACTTTTTTTAGTAGCCGCATATAAACTTACAGGATGATCCACATTATGCGAAGTGGAAAAAGGCATTGTTTGATTAAGACCGTAAACTGATGAACTGCTGGCATATACCAGGTGCTCAATTTTATTTCTTCTGCATCCTTCAAGAATTGTCAAAAAGCCGGCCAGATTTGATTTAATATATGCGTATGGGTTATCCAGTGAATAACGCACACCTGCCTGTGCAGCGAGATGACACACCCTGTCAAAGCCTCTTTCTTTAAAAAGCGATTCCATTCTTTCCCTGTCACCAAGGTCAAGTTTTATAAATTCATAATTAAAAAATCTGCTGCTTTTCAAAAATCTGCCATATTCAGCATCCGCAATATCTATACCAGTTTCCTTAAGCCTGGCATGCTTAAGTTCAACTTCATAATAATCATTAACAGAATCAAGGCCGGTAACTTCATGACCTGCTTCGATAAGCTTTAAGGCTGTATAAAATCCCACAAACCCGGCAGTGCCGGTAACAAGTATTTTCATTGATTTTTTACCATTTTTCTCAAATGTGTTCTGATAATAAGGTTTTTGTATTTATCGAATAAAAATAATTTACATCATTCGTCATCATCCTCTTCCTCCTCTGTACTGCTGATAACCAGCACGCGTTCCGATGCCGAAACAACCTTCTCTTCACGCTCAAGAAGAAGCTTTTCTATTGCCGCCTTCCTTTTTTTAAGAATATTGAAGTTACCAGCGGCAACAATATCAAGATCCGCAGCAGCAACAATATAGGTTTTTATATTTTTAACAGGAACTGTTAATTCATCAGGCAGGCCATTATAACAAATTATAAGTATTCTGTTTTCGAGCACAGTTCTGTTCTCATTCACCCACTCTTCTGTAATTAAAGAACCATGAACCAGCAATATGGGTCGGTCAGAAAGTGTACATGAAATAAGAGAAAAATAATTCATTGAATCTATAGAAAGTTTTTTCAGATCTTTATCAGTAACAACCGTGTCAGGGTCAAGCGGGAAAACCTTTTCTATTTTTCCGGCACGGCTCCCCGCAGCCACGCGTAAATCACCGGCATTTACATTATCAGATACCCCCAGAAGATCCCGTAAAGCAATCGGAGCCAGCAAAAATTTGAAAGGAACAGCTATAGCAATTGAATCGAGTAGTACTGGAGATTTTTTTTTACGTTTCCCCTTTCCTCTTGCCAGAACTTTTTCAAAAAATTTGACACTATATCTTGAAAGTGTCATGGGAGCTGAAAATCCGACAATATCTCCCTTCTTTAAAATCACACTTTTTTCACTTTTCTCAAGAATAGCATCCTCAGCAAAAGAAAGCATCACCTCACTGATTTTATGCATCGAGGATAATGATGGTTTATTTAGGGCTTCCTGAAAAAGTCCATTTGTTTAAAATATAACCGGATGCATATTAAATGCATCCGTATTAATCCTTAATATTATTTTTAACACCGCGATTAATCTGCATAATAAATAGTTAAAAATAAT